>Ga0256406_1000266_pt1 | contig 99582 bp, 82 predicted proteins | sample RumenRJG_03DNA_FD_185986 | JGI IMG/M metagenome (GOLD analysis project Ga0256406, IMG submission 185986) | Bovine rumen microbial communities from Lethbridge, Alberta, Canada - RJG_03 | ecosystem: Host-associated > Mammals > Digestive system > Stomach > Rumen | place: Canada: Alberta | collected...
GCGTCGAATCAGACACGCCACGAAGGCGCAGGGCTTCCGGAGGACGATATAGAGAATGGTCCCATCCTCGGAGCGGAATCCGGGGATGGGACAATCATGCCTCTTGACAGAAGGATCTACATATCAGCGCAAGCTGCCACAAGACCCCGTGACATGGAAGAGGCCTGCCGGAGCGATCCGGCAGGCCTTTCTCGTCTCTCGAAGAAGCCACGCCTACGCAGCCAGCTCTCTTCCTCTCTCCTTCTTCCAGACATGGAGCATGAAGAGGAGCTTTGCGGCACCGGTCAGAAAGAGCACTGCTGCAGATCCGATATAGACGATGCTTACATCTGGCATGAACGTAAGGACATCCCACCATTTGTAGCCCTGCAATACTGGCATGCAGAGTATGCCCAGAGGCGCCAGCACGTGGAGGCACACGAGGCGCCAGAGCGAGACATCGTGCGGAAGCCTGCCTATCCATTTCCGCCAGCGTCTGAGGCGCACGATGGGAGCCACGGCAAGCAGCACGAAGAGGGCAAGGAAGGCATCTTCCTGTGCGTGCGTCGCGATGCGCTCCGTGGCGCTCACAGGCTCTGCCTTGCCGCCGACGACATTTGCGACGACGCCGTCCGCAAGCTCGTAGAAGGCCGTATTGCCGCCGAAGGCATCCGCCGCGTCTCCGAGCACAGCAATCGCGATGCCGCGCTCAGGGAAGATCATCATGCGTGCTACGCCGTTCTCGACATCTCCGTCATGCGAGAGCACAAGCTCCCCATCGTCCCAGTAGAACGAGATCCAGCCCATACCATAGAAGGCATCGCTGTAGGGGTCGGCAGCACGTGACAGGAACATCTGGCGTATGCCTGCGGCAGAAAGCACCTGGGCGCCGCCTGTAGCGGTCTGGGTGCCCTGGTTCAGGTACATCATGAGGTACTTGCCCATATCGGCCGTGCTTGTGGCCATATAGCCCGAGCTCCAGCTGCCCCAGGAATCATCGCCGTCCTCGTGCACAAAGCCATCCTGGACATTCCAGCCGAAGTAGTTTCTCCAGGCATGGGCAGAGGCACGCGCCTCAAGGCTCGCCGAGGAGTCGTCCATCTCGAGCGGCTCCAGGATATGCTCTTCGACATACTCGTCGTACGCCTCGCCCGAGACGGCCTCGATGACCTTGCCGAGAAGGTCGTAGTTCGCATTCGAATAGGAGAACGTGCCCTGCGTGAGGCCCGGCGTCGCCTCGGCAAGCGAGTCGTAGTAGCCGAATCCGCTTGTCTGGTTGAGGAGCATCCTGATGGTCACATTGTCCGGCGTCCCATAGGCGTCGCAGTAGGTTGCCACCGGTTCATCGAGGTCGATCTTGCCATCCTCGACGAGCTGCATGATCGAGAGGGCCGTGAACGACTTCGTGAGCGAGCCTATGAGCATCGTGTCGTGGTCGCTCTCGATGTCGCCCATCGTTCTCTCGTATTCGACTCCCGCTGCATCGACGACTACGACGCCTATGCCAGGCGTGCCAGCCGCTTCAAAGTTCTCATCGAGATACTCATCGAGCGCACGATACGTGGAGTAGCTCTTCTTTCCGGATGTCGGGGCAGTCGCCGTACCGTCTTCTGTTGCGTCCTGCGTCTCATCGGTCGTGGGGTTGTCCGAAAGGATGCCGAAGGTCGGCTCGTCGGGGAAATAGTCCTGCACGGCATTCGGCGCATCGGTGCCGACCGCAGGGCCTTCTATGCCCTCCTCGATGCGCTGCGCATCCCACGCATCGTCTGGCTCGGGATAGACCGGTGCCTGCGGCTTCCAGCCGCCTCCGGCATAGGCTGCAGCAACGAGGAATGCCGCAGCAGCCACGCCCACAGCTGACTTGATCCAGATATCGCGCATCCTTGCCTGACCCAAGCTCCACATCCCCCTTCGACCTATCTACTCTAGGCGAGATGGGACGCATATTGGAGGGCAAGCGGCAAAGGAGCACAAATGGGCGCACAGCTGAGCGTGCGCTGAAGATATCCGCTAGCGGGAGGCGCGCTCCAGAGCCCACTTGAACCAGGCACGGAATGCATCCACATCGATAGCCGTAGCGACACGGCAGTTCGGATGTGCCGCTTCCTCCCCTATCTTCATGCCGCAGGAGCCGTCATCTTCGACTTCAAGCTCGCCGGGCACGACCGTGAAGAACTCGGGATGGGTCGCAAGGCCGACCGCTATAGGGTCTGCAATCTCCTTGCCCTTGCCGTCGAGGCTCTGGGCACCGGAGAGCATCGTATAGACGGCATTGCCGACACGGCCCGAAAGGGCGATATCGGCCATATCGAGATCGGACATGCGGACCGCTGCCGCTACCTCGACCGGCACGAGGAAGACCTCGAGGCCGGAAGCAAGGACCGCCTTCGCGCTTGCGGGGTCTGCCGCGACATTCCTGCCGGCACGCTGCAGCGTATCTCCTGTTCCCATGGTCGAGCCCATGCAGAAGACGGGCCCCAGGATATCGGGCAGGTCGGGGTGCGCCTCGAGTGCATCGGCGAGGTTCGTGAGCGGTGCAAGGCAGATCATGCAGGCACGCTGGCCTTTTGCTGCTGCGCTCTTCGCCGTCTGGCAGATGGCATCCTTCGCAGGCACGTTGTAGAAGAGGTCCCATGCCTCATCGGCAAAGACCCAGGAGCCCAGGCCGGACGGTCCGAGCGTCGGCTGCATGTAGTGGCGCTTCTCGGAATTCGGGAGATCGCGTCCCCTGGCAACAAGTGCACGGGTGCCGAGGAAGGCCTCGAGCTTCAGCGCATTGGCTGTCGCCTGATTGACGCCGATCGATCCTCCGACGGTCGTCACAAGCGACGTATCGAGACGTGAGCAGGTCAGCGCTATGAAGAGCGCCGCCGCATCATCGACACCTGGATCCACATCGATGATTGCAGGGGTGCCGCATGTGCTCATAGCTCCTCCTCGACGCTTCCAGATTTCTGACAAATATACCGCAGCGGAGACATTTGGCAACCGACTGGACCTGCCTGGTTACAAATCATATATAAAAAGCCTGCATGCAGGGCATGCAGGCTCATCTTTTCTTGCTCGGCTGCTCAGATGGTGACTTTTCAGCTTCCTAGGCCTTTGCAGGCTCCATCGAAGCGACCGGCGCCACATCCTCCTCGGACTCCTGTGCCTCGGCCTCGCTTTCGGCATCTGTCTCTTCCTCGGCTGCACGCTTCGCATTGCGGGAGACCTCTTCAGGCGTGAGGACATCCTCGATGCGCAGGTTCACGCCTGCAACCTCGAGACCCGTCATCCCCATGACCTGCTTCACGACAGCCTTCTTCACGTCCTCGAAGATCTGCGGTGCATAGGCACCGTACTCGATCAGGACGGAGATGTTCACGCGCACGGCAGCATCAGGCGTCACCTCGACCGTCACGCCCTTCCTGGGGTCGGTCGCACCAAGGGCATCCTGCACGCGGTTCACCCAGCCGCCCTTCATGCCGACAACGCCAGGAACGTCGCGTACGGCGAGAGCGACGATCTTCTCGATCACGCCGTTGCTGAACGTCAGCGAATCCTCGGAGTTGTCATCCTCCTCTGCTGCCACGATATCTTCCGTATCGGTCATGCTCTCCTGTCCATCAGGAGCAGCATACGTGGCCTTTGCCGTGTCCTTCGTCTCTGTATCCATACATCCACTCCTTGCTCGTCTAGATTCTTCCAGCTATCTTCCGTCATCCTTCGGACCCATGAGGCCACGGAAGAATGAGATGATCTTCGGGTCGCCGTCAAGCATCTGGCCTATTGCGACGCCTATGGTCACGCAGAGCGCAACAAGAAGCGTTGCCCAGAAGCCGATCGCGAAGAGAAGGATTGCGACGATGAGGCCCAAAAAGCCGCAGAGCACCGCATTCTCGTGGCCCGGAAACGTCTTGTGGAGCCACGCCTCGGCTGCCTCGAGAGGACGGACACCAGCCTTCTGCTGCGTGGAAGCCGTGTCTGCCACAGCGTCACTGCTGGCTTCCGATGCGCCCTTCGCATCACGCTTGGGCTCGTCCTCGTCGACCGTCACTTTCGGCCTATTCATGCGTCTCCTCCTCCCTCGGGGTCCTGCCCTTCATGGAGATCGTCACGCCGTCGCCCGACGCTGCAGGATGGACCTCGGGCTCATCTGCTGCAGCAGGAGCATCCTCTTCGGCGACAGAGCCGCCCTCTACGGAAGGCGTCTCGGCGGTGTCCCCTGAGGAATCATCCTCAGATGCAGACATGCTTTCAGATGCCTCCTCTGCCGGAGCATCGGCATCGCCCGCCGGCACATCGAAGAGGTGGTCATAGGACTCAGGCTCGGAAAGCGAGCTCGGCTCTTCGGGCGCCAGGAACTCGAGGCTGATCGAGGAGATCCTCTCGCCGCAGAGCTTCGTCAGGCCCTCTTCGAGCTCCTCCTTGAGCTCGCGCCCCTTCTCGACGGCAGAGACCGTCTCGTGCGGACGGATGGTCAAATGGACCGATATCATGCCATGCTTCTCCGCGAAGACCGCGACCTTCGTCGCTTCGCAGGAGCCATCCTCCTCGACGATGTAGGTAGCCTGGGAGGCAATCGCATCGCGGGTGATTGCAATCGTCGAGCCCTCTTCATCCTCGAGCTCGATCGTCTGTGCCTTCTTGCGGCGGGCAAGCACGCGGACCCACATCACGAAGCTGCCGATGAGGGAGAAGGCAACGCATCCCTGCACGGCATAGCTGTAGCTGTCGACGGCAAAGAGCGCGAGCGCCTCCTTCGTCCACGGTCCGAAGATCGTGAGCACAAGCGCGGCAAACGCGAAAATCGTCGCCAGGAACCACAGGGTCATCGCGAGCTTCTTCAGAAATCCCATGCTGCCACCTCCGCCAGCGTCAGATACATTCCAAGGATACCCCGTTTCGCCGACATGAGTCTGCGAGGCCGGCCCTCTTGTCCCTGCCATGAAATCTGCCACGATTCTGCAGCTGAGATGCAGATGAAACAGAGCTCCCATATGATGGAAAGACAGGTACTCGAGAAAGGTGCACCGGATGAGAATCGACGAGCTGCTGAAGACAAAGCAGACCTATTCCTATGAGATCTTCCCGCCAAAGGGCACGATGCCGCTTGCCGATGCGCGCAAGGTGGCAGAAGCGCTCGCTCAGGACCATCCTGACTGGATATCGACGACATTCTCTGCTGGCGGCACCGGCTCCTCCTCGCATACGGCAGAGATCTGCGACACGGTCCAGAACGGCCTCGGCATCACCTCCCTTGCGCACCTGACCTGCCTCGGCTCCTCGAAGGAGGATGTCGAGCGCTATGTGGGAAAGCTCGATCAGGCAGGCATCTCCAATGTCCTGGCGCTCAGAGGCGACCGCGCCCCAGGACGCGATGCCATCGACTTCACGTATGCGTCAGACCTCATCTCCTACCTCAAGGCACAGCACCCCGAGCTCTGCCTCGGCGCTGCCTGCTATCCGGAGGGTCATGTGGAGTCGCCGTCCATGAGGAGATCGCTCGAGAACCTGAAGCGCAAGCAGGATGCCGGCGCCGACTTCTTCGTGACGCAGCTCTTCTTCGACAACGAGACGTTCTACCGCTTCCGCGACCTTTGCGCCCGTGGCCGCATCAAGATTCCCATCGTTGTGGGCATCATGCCGTTCACGAGCCAGAAGCAGATCACGCGCATGGCATTCACGTGCGGGGCATCCATTCCCTCTGCCGTGATCAAGCGCATCATCGCCGCAGGAGACGACCCAGCCGAGCAGGCAAAGGCAGGCGTTGCCTACGCAATCGAGCAGCTCCAGGACCTCGCACAGAACGGCGTCGACGGCCTCCACATCTATACGATGAACAAGCCTGCCATGGCGCACGAGATCCACGAGGCGCTTGTGGGGTGCGGCTACCTTGCCAGCTAGCACATCCGTCTCCCGCTACGAGATATCCTCTGTCGACAAGGAGGAGGTGCTCCGCTACCTTGGCTATGCCGGGCAGGAGTATAGCCCATCCTTGGATGGCAGGATCGATGCGGCCATCGGGCATGCCCTCGCAATCTCCGAACCGAAAGGGGTCATGCGCCACTTCGAGGTCGAGCGCATAGACGAAGGCGAAAATCCTTGCGTCCATCTCAAGGGTACGGCGCTCGAGCTTCCCGGCCACGATATTGCAGAGCATCTTGCCGGAGCCCAGGCCGCAGCCGTCTTCGCGGTGACCTTGGGCATGTCGAATGAGCGGGAGCTCAGACGCCTCTCGCTTACCGACCACCTCGAGCAGATCCTCTTCGATGCTGCCTCAGTCGCACTCGTCGAGCGTGCCGCCGACGCTGCAGAGGCAGAAGCCGTGAAGTGGGCAGCAGGCCAGGGACTCTTCTGCACCTGGCGCTACTCTCCTGGCTACGGAGACCTGCCGCTAGCCGTGCAGCCGACGCTCCTTTCTGCCCTCAATGCCCAGAGGCTCTTGGGCATCACGCTCTCGCCGAGCCTCCTCATGACACCGACGAAGAGCGTCACGGCCATTGTCGGCTGTTTCACGGAACCGAAGAGAAGCACGCACATGAGCTGCGCCAAGTGCGTCTGCCACGATTTCTGCACATTCCGTGTCCAGGGAAGGACCTGCCATGACAGAAGGAAATAGGACCCTGTCCTCTGTCGCTATCCGCGACCCGAAGGTGCCGGCATCTGCCCCCCTCGGGCCTGGTGCCAAGCGCACGCCCAGAATCAAGGACGAGCATCTCGCCCACGTGCTCGAAGGGCAGGAGTTCCTCCTCTTCGATGGGGCCATGGGAACGCAGCTCCAGGAACGTGGCATGAAGGCAGGAGAGCTGCCAGAGCTCCTCTGCCTTGAAGATCCGGACAATGTCACAGCCATCCATGCCGCTTACGTCGAGGCCGGTGCCGAGGCCGTGACGACGAACACGTTCGGCGCGAATGCCCTGAAGCTTGCCGGCAAGGCGACCGTGCGCCAGATCTTCGAGGCAGCCGTCTCCTGCGTGCGTGCAGCAGGAGCGCGCTATGTCGCGGCGGATATCGGCCCTACGGGAGCCCTTCTCGAGCCCATGGGGACCATGAAGTTCGAAGAGGCCTATGGGCTCTTTGCCGAAGAGGCAATTGCGGCAGAAGAGGCAGGAGCCGACCTCTTCGTGATCGAGACGATGGCAGACCTCGCCGAGGCGAAGGCTGCCCTCCTTGCGGTCAAGGAGCATACGCAGCTGCCGGCATTCGTGACCATGACATTCGGAGAGGACGGGCGTACCTTCCTCGGCACGACGCCTGAAGTCGCTGCCGTGACGCTCTCCTCGCTCGGTGCCGATGCTGTCGGCATCAACTGCTCGCTTGGCCCTGAAGACGTGGCGCCGCTCGTGCTCCGCATGCTCCCCTACCTTTCCTGCCCCTGCATGGTGCAGGCCAATGCGGGACTCCCTGAGGTGCATGACGGTGTGACGACCTATGGAATCGACGCCGAGGAATTCGTCTCAGCCATGAAGCCCCTAGTCGAGGCAGGCGTCTCCATTGTCGGCGGCTGCTGCGGCACGGCACCCGGCTATATCGCGCGCGAGCGTGCCCTCATCGATGGGATCGGCACACCCCGCCCCCATGCGCTCTCCCCCGACTTCACGGTCGCAAGCTCCCAGGAGCTCCTCTCGCTTGCTCCGGGACATATTGCCGTCATCGGCGAGCGCATCAACCCGACGGGCAAGAAGCGCATGAAGGAGGCATTGCGCTCCGGGGACTTCGACTACATCCTGACGCTCGCAATCGAGCAGGAACGTGCCGGCGCCCAGGTGCTCGACGTGAATGTGGGCCTGCCCGAGATCGACGAGACGAAGCTCCTCAAGCGTGCCGTCACGGACATCTCAGGCGTCACATCGCTGCCGCTCCAGGTCGACTCGGCAACGGCTTCCGCGGTCGAGGCAGCTGTCAGGAGCTATCCGGGAAAGCCGCTCATCAACTCCACGAATGGCCGCGAAGACATGATGGAGGAGATGATTCCGCTTGCCCACCACTATGGGTGCGCGCTCGTCTGCCTGACGCTCGACGAGGCAGGCATCCCGGCCACGGCAGAAGGACGCCTCGCCGTCGCGCGCAAGATCTATGACCGTGCCCGCAAGGAAGGCATGCCGGCACAGGACCTTGTCTTCGACTGCCTTGCTATGGCAGCAAGCACGGATCAGAAGGCGCCTGGCGAGATCTTGAAGAGCATCCGCCTCGTGAAGGAGGCGATGCCGGGTGTCCGCACGGTCCTCGGCGTCTCGAACATCAGCTTCGGCCTTCCCTTCCGCCCCTTGATCAATGCGACCTTCCTCGCTGCTGCCTTTGCTGCCGGCCTCGACCTCGCTATCATCAACCCGGGCCAGCAGCGCATGCACGATGTCGTGAGCGCCTGGCGCGTGCTTTCAGGCGAAGACGAGGCAGCCCGTGCCTATGTCGAGGAGAATGCCGGCCGTACCGAGGCAAAGGGCCCGGCCGCTGCTGCCGGCACCCCTGCCGCCCCGAGCACATCGTCTGCTGCCGCAACGCCTGAAGAGGCTGCCCTTCAGGGCGTGCTCGATGGCAGGAAGGCAGCCGTCAAGGCGGCGACAGAGAAGCTCCTCGAAGGCCATGATGCGATGTATGCGATCAACCAGGTGCTGATCCCTGCCCTTGACGAGGTTGGCGTGCGCTTCGAGAGGGGCACGTTCTTCCTGCCTCAGCTCATGGCATCAGCTGAGGCAGCAAAGGCAGGATTCGATGCAATCAAGGCATCGCAGCCAAAGGACGCCGTGCCGACGAAGGGCAAGATCGCGCTCTGCACCGTCAAGGGCGACATCCACGATATCGGGAAGAACATCGTGAAGATGCTCCTCGAGAACTATGGCTACGAGGTCTTGGACGTCGGCCGCGATGTGGATCCGCAGGCATTCTGCGATGTCGTGGTCGAGCACCATGTGAAGCTCGCAGGGCTCAGCGCACTCATGACAACAACGGTACCGGCCATGGGAGAGACGATCGAGCTCCTGCGCAAGCAGGCACCCTGGTGCAAGGTCGTCGTCGGAGGTGCCGTCCTGAATCCCGAGTACGCGAAGATGGTCGGCGCCGACTACTACGCGAAGGACGCCGCCGAGACCGCAAAGATCGCAGCCGAGGTCCTGGGGCAATAGGCACCGCCTAGAGACACCGCGAAGGCGGCAGGGATGCTTCCCCTGCCGCCCTTCTTCATGGCCTGCCTCCGTATAGAAGAAGGGTGCCCGGATGAACCGGACACCCTTCTGTGCGCTCTGGAATGGAGGCTACTCGTCCTCTTCGAGCTGCTCTGCGACCTCGTCGGAGACAGACATCGTCGAGTAGACGTTCTGGACGTCGTCGAGCTCCTCGAGGCGGTCGATCAGACGCTGGACCTTGCGGGCGTCAGCGAGACCAAGCTCGACCGGCGTGTTCGGGACCATCGTGAGCTCGGAACCCTTGACCTCGATGCCCTGATCCTCGAGACCCTTCTCGACGTCCTGCATCTTGTCATACGCGGTGTAGACGATCCACTCGTCGCCTGCGTCCTCGTAATCCTCGCCGCCAGCCTCGGCCACGGCCATCATGAACTCGTCCTCGTCGACAGCGTTCTCCTTGTCAGGAACCTTCTTCTCGTCGGAGACGATGACCTTCTCCACGGCGATGGAGCCCTTGCGGGTGAACTGGAAGGCGACGGAACCGGTCGTGCCGAGGTTGCCGCCTGCGTGCGTGAAGACGGAGCGGACATCAGCAGCGGTGCGGTTCAGGTTGTCGGTCAGGCACTCGACGTAGACGGCAACGCCTGCAGGGCCATAGCCTTCGTACGTGACCTCCTTGTACACGACAGCCTCGGCGCCAGAGCCGAAGGCCTTGTCGATGGCAGCCTGAATCTTCGCGTTCGGCATGGAAACCATGCGGGCACGGGCGATTGCTGCAGCAAGGGAAGCGTTGTTTGCGGGGTTCGGGTCTCCGCCGGTACGGGCTGCGACGGTGATGTTGCGGGAATGCTTGGAGAAGAGCGCAGAACGCTTTGCGTCGATTGCGGCCTTCTTGTGCTTCGTGGTAGCCCACTTAGAGTGTCCGGACATGCACATCTCCTTCTAGATTGGCAAAACATACAGATAATACAAAAGCAGGGATGACTTTGCAAATAGAAGATGCCGAAGTGTGGCACCTCTGCGAAGGTCCCCGGAAGCCATGGTGGTACGTACAATCTGCGTTTGTGCGGCTATCAATCATAGCGCGCCAGAGCACGTCTGAGCGATCTGCCCCAAGGAATCCAGACAAGCAGCAGGAATCCAGCGGTAGAAAGCCCATGCACGAGGTCGAGCGGCAGTCCTGCGAGGAAGGCGGCAATGACAGTCTCGGGCACGAGCGGACGCACATAGCCCAGGACATACCAGCCATTGAGGATTGCCCCATAGAGAAGGCCTGAGAGCACGCCTGAGACGGCGAGCTGCCACTTGCTATGCAAGAGCCCATGACGTGCCAGAACGCCTCCGAGATAGCCTACAAGCCCCCAGGCATACATCTGGAGCGGTGTCCAGGCGCCCTGCCCGAAAAAGAAGTTCGAGAGGAGCGCTGCGAAGGCGCCGACGGCAAAGCCGCTCTCCGGCCCCAGAAGCGCCCCTGAAAGTATTGCGATGGCAGAGACCGGCTTCACATCGGGCACAGCCGCAAAGAGGATCCTGCCCGCTGCCGCCAGAGCAGAAAGGCAGGCTACAGGCATCATCTGCCGGAGCGCCGGCTTTCCCGCCTCGATGCGGGCGAACATGAAGAGGATGGCAACGGCTGCCGCAAGGAGCGCAAGCCCGCCCGATATGGCAGAGCCCGTCCAGGCAGACCAGAGCATGAGGAGAGGGACAAGGGCCAGGACCAGAGGCTCCGAGGCCTTGAGGATGCGCTGCCACATCATCTGCGCCCCCAGAGCCAGCTTCTGGAAAGGAAGCTCTCTGCATCTGTGCTCACTGCCGCTCCCCCATCGAAGATGAGCGTGACCGTATTGGCTAGCGCTCGCACAAGCTCGGTATCGTGCGTCGCGCAGACGATGGTCGTGCCTGCCTCCTGCACCTTCTGGAGCGCCGCAGCCAGCCTTCTCTTCGAGCTCCGGTCAAGTCCCGTCGTCGGCTCATCCAGAAGCAGGATATCCGGCTTCGCAAGCAGCAGCTTCGCAATCGCCAGGAGCTCTTCCTGCCCGCCCGAGACGTCGTAGGGGTGCCGTGCGAGGAATGCCTCGTCCTGAGGAAGGCCCAGGGCCTCGAGCACCTCCAGAGCCTCTTTCCTGCCATAGCCGACAGAAGGTCCCCATTCCAGAAGCTCCTCTGAGATGGACGGCTTCTCGAAGAGCGCGCGCGGGTTCTGCGGCAGGAACGCCTGCATCTTCGCATGGGCGTTCCTCGCCTTTCCATGCTGCACCGAAGCGATGCCTGCAAGTACAGCAAGCGCCGTCGACTTGCCCGATCCATTGCCGCCCAGAAGCACGCTGAAGCTTCCCTCAGGCACCGCAAACGAGAGATCGCGAAGCACCCATGGGGCACGCGCGACATAGCGCTGGTAGACGCGCTCAAGCTCTGCTGCCACACCAGCTGCAGCAGGATGCACGGCCGCCATGCCAGAAAGCGCTGAGGGTGCCTCTGCAAGGGCTCTGGCCTCTGCCTCTGCAAGCATGCCTCCTGCAGAAAGCGTCAAGGCCCTGTCTGCATAGGGGACGAGCATTCCGGGGTCGTGCGTCGCGACGATGACAGTGATGCCGAGCTCCTGGTTCATGCGCCAGAGCAGCCCCAGGAAGGTCTTTGCGGCAAGCGGATCGAGCATGGAGGTCGGCTCGTCCAGGAGGAGAAGACGTGGCCTCATGACCATGAGCGAGGCCAGGGCAAGAATCTGCTTCTGTCCGCCTGAAAGCTCGGAGGTGCGCTTCCGGAACCAGGAGTCGATACCGAAGAAATAGCAGGTCTCGGCTATGCGCTGGCGCATCTCTTCCTGCGTCGAGCCCAGATTCTCGAGGCCGAAGGCAAGCTCGTGCCAGACCGTATCGCAGACGATCTGGCTCTCGGGGTCCTGGAACACGTATCCGATGCCAGAGGCAGACTCGGCAGGAGAGAGTGCATCAATCGGATGTCCGAAGAAGGAGATAGTGCCAGAAAACCTGCCGTGAGGTGCCAGTTCTGGCTTCGCGAGACGCAGAAGCGTCGTCTTGCCCGAGCCATTCTGACCGGAGAGGATCGTGAAGGAGCCTTCCGGCACGGAGAATGTGATGTCGGCAAGGACATCTGGCCCCTGCTGCTCCCCTTCCGGCACTGCATAGGCAAAGCTCACGTGGCTGAACTCCAGAGCGCTTTCTGTCATCTCTCCTCCTTCCGCCAGAGCATCCGCTCATGCACGAGAGATCCTATAGGCAGGACTGCAAGCATCATATAGGGCACATAGCCCCACCAGAAGACAAGCGTGGGCATTGTGGGATAGAAGTGCCATTGTCCGACCGCCATGCCCGCAGGCACAGCCGAGGCAAGCCCGAGCGCGGCAAGGCCGATAAGCGCCACGGCGTCCCGTGCATGGAATTCGTGCGTCTGGAAGGCTGACCGCTTCTGCCCCCGTGCCCACCCGCGGGCGCGCATCGCATCGGCACGTCCGATCGAGTCCTCGAGCATCCAGGAGAGCAGGATCCCTCCCGCCAGGATATCGGTCCGCTCCTTGGCAGACGAGGGCTGCCTTGCGGCAGTCGTCGCAAGGTGGACATCCTTCACGGCACGGTATCTCCTCATGCTCTGGGGCACGAGCTGGGCAGCGATAGCCAAAGTCGTCGCCGCAGCAGGCGCCTTCGTGCCCATCATCTGCATGATCTCATCCTCGTTCACCATGGAGCTGAGGTTCTCGCACCAGAGCATGACGGAAACAAAGACTGCGCCCATCATCGCCCCGTAGACGAGGCTCTCGAGCTTAATCGTGAAGGGGCCGAGCACGCAAAGCGTCGTTGCTCCATACCCGGCAAAGAGAGCATTCACGCAGGCCATGAGAAGGACAAGGCCCAGCTGCCAGCGAAGCTTTGCAAGCGTACGCGTCCAGCCACGGAGAATTCCTGAGAGCACGAATGCTGAGACGAGACTCAGGCACACATAGACCGGCTGCAGGGCAAACATGGCAAAGAGCAGAAGGGCGGTTCCTGCGGCAAGCGCAACGGCTGGATGGAAGGAGGCGAAGGGACGGAGTGTCTCCGAGACGTCCGTCCCTCCCTCCCCGAAATCATCAGTAGGAGACATAGGCCCACGCAATCGAGTCGCCTGACGAGAGGACATGGTTCGCTGCAGAATGGCTCGGCTCGACACCGTTCACGGCATACACCCAGCCGCGCCTGTCGCGCGAGCTCGCCTCGACGCCGCCAATGCCGGTGATGTAGATGCCATACTGCGTATTCTGGGTGCTGACGCCGTAGCCTGCCGCCTCGAGTGCATCGAGGACGGACGACCCCTGGGGAACCGTGACCGTGACAGAGGTCGAACTGCCGCCACCGAGGCTTGCATCGACGGAGACCGAGACGGTGATCTGGGAAGGCTCGGCAGCTGCGCTCGGAGAAGTCGATGCACCATTGCCTGACGTGCCAGAGCCTGTCTGAGAAGAGGTACCGGTGCTGCCAGAGCTTCCCTTGCCTTCTTCGCCGCCGTTTCCCTGCGCCCCATTGCCGGACTGCCCAGATGCACTGCCTTCAGCATTTGAGCTGTCGCTGCCGCCCTGCTCGGGTACATCGGCAAGACCCAAATCCTGCGAGGCTGCATCGGGAAGCGTGCAGGAGGAAAGCGATGAGAGGAGCTCTTCTGTGCTCTGGGCATCTGTTGCAGGCGCAGCACCTGCATCGAGCGTGCCGTCAAAGACCTGGGCACCGGCCGAGGTATTGACTGACCAGGAGACCGCAAAGTCGTCTGACCCCGTCTCATCCTCGAGCCACTGTGCCAGGGCAAGCAGGCGCTTTGCGGCAAGCGGCACGGCATCTGCTGCTGCCCCATCGTCCGTAACGACGACGCTGACCTTGCCGTCCTCGAGCGTGACCGTGGCAGCAGAAGGATCGAGGCCGATATCTTCGCCCTGCCAGGAAAGGTCCTGGAGCGCTGCCTGGATGCGTGCCTCAGTAAGCGCTGGCGCATCTTCGACCGCGCTCTCTGCGCCCTCTACCGAAGAGCTAAGCCCCTGAGGCATATCGAAGGCGAGAGCAAAGAGTGCCACGCTGAATGCCACAAGGACGATGCCGCAGATGAGCGGCAGCTTCCAGCCTGGGCGGCGCCTGGTGCTCCCGCCGCCCTCAGGCTTCTGATTGTCTGTGTCGTGGACGATATATTCTGCCACGCTACTTCTCCTGCTTTCTGCGCTTGAGCGCGAGAAGGATCAGGAAGAGGCCCAGGACGAGCAGAACGATCGGCACGGCAATCTTCCACGCATCGCCTGCTGCATTCGTCCCAGCCGTATCCTGGGCAGCAGCACCCAGATCTTTCGAGCTTCCGGTGGATGAGCTCGAAGAGGACGAGCTCGAAGGCTTTGAGGTATCGGTCGCAGTGCTTGCGGCCTCAGCCGGTGCGGAAGCGTCTGTGCTGCCGCTCACGCCGGTCGTCTGGACCGTGTCCGTCGCAGCGGTTCCAGCAGATGTGGACGTACGTGCAGAGCGCGTCACAGGAGCGCTGCCCTGGGAGCCGTTGCTGTCGGATGCATCCGTGCCTTCGGTGCCGCCATTGCCTGCAGGAGCGGCTCCGCCATTCTCCTGGCCTGTGCTATTCTCGTTGCCGCTGTTCCCGTTGCTGTTGTCAGGGTTCGGTGTCGGTTCAGGCTCTGGCTCGTTTTCGGTCCACTTCGCATAGAGCAACATCGTGCTGCCACTCGGCCTCACATAGGTCGCCGAAGCATCGAATGCCGTCTCGAACTCCGGATCGAGATACCAGCCGGCAAATGTATAGGCATCGCGCGTCGGCTCCTCGACACTCCCCGCTGCCATGCCGGAAACTATGGTCTTCGACTCGACGCTGCTGCCGCCGTTGCTTACAAAGGAAAGCGTCCAGGTCTCCGTCTTCGCCAGGACATTCTTGAGAGCAAAGAGATAGCCGGAATCGTTCGTATAGAAGATGAGGCCCGCCTTCGAGGCGATCGGGGATGCGGTGCAGTAGTTCTGGTAGGTAGCATCTCCCGGCGTGAAGATTGCTTGGGCCGTGGAGAGCGCACCATCCTTGTAGCTTACGAGCGAGAGGCCGCCAGGATTGCTGTTCGTCGTCACATAGATGGATATAGCAGTGCCGCCAGAAACCACGAGCGGCGTCGACTGCACGGCACCATTGCCGACTTCGATTGTCTGGGGCACATAGCCTGCCTCGCCGATGCAGGAAAGATCGATAGCGGAAAGGGTCCCTTCATAGGGCCAGCTCGTGCCCGTCGAGCCGCCGATGAAGGCGACGCCGTTGGAAACCACGGCTGTCGAGGTCGAACGGTCAGCAAACTTGGCAGAGCCAGTCTCAGAGATTGTCGTTCCGGAGACATTCAGCACATGGAGCACGCCGTCTGTCGTCACGGCCAGATACTCTTCATCCGACACCTTCGTGATGCTTGCATGGCTTGCGCTGCCAAGGCTCACGGAGGAGATGACGGAGCCATCCGTGCCGTTCACGAGATAGGCAGAGCCCTTCTCGTCTGCAATCACGATGTCAGAACCATGGGAGGCGGCACCTGCCCAGTAGTATTCGTCGTTCTCCGTCGTGACCTGCCAGCTCGAACCATCGTTCAAGGAAGCAGAAACGAGATAGCCTGTCCCATTGAGCGGGTTCATCCAGTCGACGACAGAGAATGCCGCAAAGATGCGTCCTCCTGCAACCGTGAGGGACGAGAGCGTCTGCGTCGCACCAGACGCTGCGATGCGCGGCGTCTCCCAGACAAGCTTCAGCGAATCGGCAGAATCGCCGCTATAGAGCGTATAGGCCATGAGGCGGCCATCATCGAGCGGGACGATCAGGAGCCCTTCTGCGTAGACAGGACGGCAGAAATAGCCGGACTTCGTCGAGATCTTCTTCGTAGCCAGGACCGCACCATCAGAGGAGTCGATGACCTGGAGCGTGCCGCCCGAGACCATATAGATCTTGCCGTCCACGAGCACAGGGTCGGAAGCGCCCATGCCGATCTTGACCGGATTCCAGGCAAGGGCCGTATTCGAGGCAGAGATCGGCGTATCGGCCGTGACGGTACCGCCTTCCATGCCCTGGTTGAAGCCAGCCCACTCGGCTGTGCCTTCCGTGCGCGTGGCTCCTGCATCCGGCTTCTCGAGGCTCGGATCCGAGACGGTCTTCGCGCTGTCGAGCGCAGTACCGGAGCCAGAGTAGTACCAGACGACCTCCATGCCTTCCGTGAGCGTGACCTCGGACATGCCGGACTCGGAGGCGGCACCATTCACGAAGAGCTGCCAGTACTTGCCGGTCGTGCTGTCGTAGCCATAGGCCTTCCCATCGAAGGGCGAGGTGATCGTGTTGAGGTAGGCACCCCGAGACGATGCCAGGATATCGGCCGCGAGCGTGCCCTTGAAGGCATCCTCGGTGAGGTCTGCTGCGGTCTTGCCGGACTCCACCTTCACCGTCTTCTGGGCGAGCCAGTCGCAGTCATTGCCCTCGGCATCCGGACCTATGACACGGATCTTGACGGAGATCTCCGTGGCATCTGTCGCTGCAGCGGCTGTCGTGCCAGCTGCAGCTGATGCTGTGGCTTCGGTGCTTGCAGAGGCGGACTTGCCCTTCTGGCCTGCTGCAGAAGTATCAGAGTTCTTTGCGCTTTCGCTCGAAGAAGCTGCAGAGCTGCTGCTCTCGGATGCAGCATCGGCGCTCTTCTGGGCGCTCTCTTCCGTGCTGCCCTCAGCGGCTTCTGTCTTCTTCTGGGAGTCCGCAGATGCAGCAGCGTTCTTGGCGGAACCGCTCTCGGCGGCAGCCGCCTCCTGCGTGGACGCCGTCTCGAGCGTGCCTTCTGCCAGCGCCACCTGCGGCACCTGGCACCAGGCAAGCGAGAGGCTGAGCACGAATGCCAGCATGCGCTTTGCGGTCGCTAGCTTTTCTGGCTGATTCTTCATCGAGCCCTTCCTTTCCTCCCGGAAAAGCGGGCTGCCAGACGCCGAGAGGGCGGCAGGCCACGCCTGCTGCCCCATCTGTTCCGGCCAGCCTCCCCCTTTGCCCAGGACGCTTCGGACCTTAGGATGGAGGGCAGGTCTCCTGGCTTGGGGGATGGCAGAAGCCTTCCTGGACCCCTTCTCAGGCTCAAGGCCCAATGGGCGTGCGTCCAGGTGTTCCCCGATACAGTAGTGGCGGCTGTCCCGGATTCCGACCGGGTTCCCTTTTGATCGCTCCAGGGGAGCGAACCTCTCCATCCGACAGTGTCTCTATGTTGTTCGGCAGCATCTTGCTGCCTTCTGACTTCAGTCTAGCAAGCATCTGGCTGAATGGCAGCGCAAAACGCATGGAAGCGCTCGGAGCTTTTCGTCCTTCTTCTCCTCTCCCCTGTTTCCTGGCACCGTCCACACACAAGGGGAGCTCCGTACACAAGCCAAGCTGCTAGGCTCTCTCTTGAAGGTCACGCCGTCCAAGGAGGCACCTCATGCTCTATGTCGGAAACTTCAGCTACAACGACGAGCTCGACGCTGCACACAACTACTGCCTCATGCCCTGCATCGTGAAGGCAGCCGACGCCGATGAAGCGCTCGAGAAGTTCGCGAACCATTTCGAGGACATCCGCCAGAATTCGGACCTGCTCGAAGGAGCGAAGGAAATCTATCTCGATTCCCTCGTCGAGCTCGCCGAGGAGCCGGAAGAGCCGCTCGTGACGCAGTGGCAGAAGATCGTGCCGACGCGCGAAGGCCTCTGCTCGCTCGTGAGCGCAACGCCTCTCGCAGAAGGAGACGAAGCCATCTCCTACGATATGAGAAGCGAACCTGCCGACGAAGACGACGCCGATGAGGACGACGAGGATGCAGAGGACACAGCGCTCGAGGATGCACGCGAGATCTTCGGCTTCACGGGCGACGATATCGAGCTCGAGGGATACGACGAGGAGCCGTTCATCGTCTTCGAATAGAGAAGAAGAGCGATATATATGAGGAAGGCCAGGCGCCAAGCCTGGCCTTCCTTCTTTCTGGCGCTATTTCGTGTGCGCCGGTGCCTTCTTGAGGTAGCCGACCTGCGGCAGCTGGTACTTGTGGGCAAAGGCAAGGATAACGAGGCCGATGATGAAGATCGGGATCGAGAGGCACTGCCCCATCGTGAGCCAGTTCGTGCCGAGGAGATAGCCGAGCTGTGCATCCGGAAGACGCACGAACTCGATCAGGAAGCGGAAGACGCCGTAAAGCGTGAGGAACGTGCCGATGAACGTGCCCTGGGGGCGGGGCGGCTTCTTCCTCGAGAGCGCAAAGAGGACGACGAAGATCACAAGTCCTTCGAGGATGGCTTCATAGAGCTGCGACGGGTGCCTGTAGACGTTGCCGCCCGTCTCGAACATGACGCCCCAGGGAAGATCGGTCGGCTTGCCCCAGAGCTCGCCGTTCACGAAGTTCGCGCAGCGGCCGAAGAAGAGGCCCAGAGGCGCGCCGCAGACAGCCATGTCTGCAACCGAGAGCGTCGAGATATGGAGATGGCGGCAGACGAGCCAGCCACCGACAATGGCGCCGCAGAGCCCGCCATGGAAGCTCATGCCGCCCTCATTGAAGGCCAGGATCGAGGCAGGATGCGCAAGATAGTAGCCAGCCCCATAGAACAGGATATAGAAGAGGCGGGCACCGATGATGACACCGAAGGCGACGCCAATCACGATCGAGAGCAGGTCGTCTTCCACGATATCGAGCTCCCAGCGCCTATTCAGGCTCCTGATCACGAGATAGGCGCAGATGAACCCTGCGAGATACGCGATGCCGTACCACCTGATGGCAATAGGGCCGATCTGGATGGCTATCGGATTCAGATGCTGGTAGATCTCATTGAGCCACATGGGCGCTCCTCGGTGCTTTCTGCCTTACAAGAAGCAGCAGCCGAAGGGACGCTCCGGCTGCTGCTCTCACTTCTTCTATCGAAATCCTACATCATCGACTGCACGCGGGTCACGCCCGGGACGTGCTCCTTCAGGATGCGCTCGATGCCCATCGACATGTCGTAGCTCGAGAGCGGGCAGCCTGCGCATGCACCCTGCATCTCGAGGGAGACAACGCCGTCGTCGTCCACATCGACAAGCTCCACGTCGCCGCCATCTGCCTGAAGGCTCTGACGGATCACGTCGATCGTCGCAGCCAGAAGTTCCTTGTCTACAGCCATAATCCTAAGCTTCCTTTCACCGCGGCTCGTCGCCGCTGGGGACCCTCTCCCCTGTCGGTTTTTCGCTGGACTGATAATACCCCTATTGAACTAGCAATTGCACGTCTTCGGAAGAGCGTCACAAAATGCTACCCTTCCGAGGGTATATCAGCCGATTCCGACGAAGAGATGGCCAGACGTCGCACCTTGGAGGCGCGGAGCTGCCTTCCTGCCCTCGCGTCCTGCTGCCACGGCACGCTTCACGCGCTCGACCGCAAACGACACTTCCTGCGGGGTCAGAAGCGTCCCGTCTGCCATGAAGCGGGTGACGCCTGCTGCCATGAGATCGGGAATCTGCGGCGTTGCATCGAGCGGATGCGACGCATAGAGATGGCTTCTGCCCTCGAGGTCCGTGCGCACCGGCAGAAGCGCTCCGTCGATATCGCGCAGCGAGAAGCGGCGCTGGCGGAGCTGGCACTTCGCGCAGTCATGGATGCACTTCCCCGCTGCCTGGAGGATGCAGTGCTCGCTTGTCATCGCCCTCGTCCTGCCATAGACGGAAAGACCCAGAGGGACCGAGGCCGTCTCCGCAAGCGCCACAATCTCTTCGAGCGTGAGCTCGGGCGAGAGCCAGACGCCTTCTGCCCCTGCCTCTTCGAGCGCGACAAGCGCCGACTCGTTGTGGACCGGTATGAGCTGGCGGATCTCAGGAAGAGCCCCGCGCTCATGCGCCAGCACGAGCTCGCTCATGTTGCCGCAGGCGACACGCCTGCCCGGCACGACAAAGGGATCGAGCCTCTCATGGTCGATCTCGCGGCACACCTCATCGAGGAGCGGCACCGTGCTCTCAGGCCAGGTGCCCTGGGAGAGCGCATCAGGCGCTGCATAGACGATGTCGGCGCCGGCAGAAAGTGCAGCCTCCGCCGCCTCAGGCGTCGTCACGAGCGCCGAGATTTCAGGCTCTGGCGCCTTCCAGGAAAGCGGGTCCTGGATTCCGGCGGACTTCCTGACCTCGCGGAGCGTGTCCTTGATCCTCCACGCAGGAGGAACAGGAGCTGTCTTCTCTTCACGCTCGATGTAGGGAGCAAGGATCTTCTCTTCGAGGAGATGGCAGGCGTCCTGCCGTACCGCATGCACGGCAGAGAAGCCCATACCGCATTCGTCATCGATCTCGCAGGTCCAGGAGGTGGGCTCGAAAGGCGTCTGCCCCATGCGCAGGACATGCGACTTCAGGTCCTCTTCCGTGACTGCCTTCGTGCGTGCCGGCTCGACCGTGAAGCCTTCAGCGGTGGCAGAGATGCCATCTTCGGTCTCAATCGTGACCGTGAAGGGCTCGCCGATCCTGGCCTTCGCAGAGACGCACACCGGACGCTTGCGTGCGCATTCGAGGTGCGCTGCCCGCTGGGCCTCTTCCATGGCCTGCTTCGAGCGGATGACACGCACGGCAGAGCCCGTCTCCATGGGGCGGGTCGTCCTGACCGTGATGCGCTCCTGCGCTTCCGCGTCATGCTCGGCCGTCGCTGTCAGGAACTGCGAGGGATCCGTGAGCGGACGGATCTCGAGGAGGTCTCCCTCGAAGACCGGTTCGGCCAGGGCGATCTCGGTCTCCGCCTGGGTGACGTGGCGGTTGCGGCGCCTGCCGCCATTCCCGCCCCCACGGCGCACGAGCGTATCCTCAAGGCGCCTCGACGAGACAACCTCGCCGACAAGCTCGCCGCGGTTGTTCGACCGCTCGTAGCTCATCATCTCGTTGCCGGACTCGCCCCGAAGATAGGCATCGGTAAAGCCCCTGTTGAAGGAGCGCAGGAGCCTCCGCATGCGGGCATGCTCGGTCTCGGCCGAAGGCTTCACGCCGGCATACACATCGTCGAGCTCGGCCCTATAGGAAGAGATGACGGAATAGACATAGTCGGGAGCCTTCATGCGGCCCTCGACCTTGAGCGATCCTACTCCTGCCTCCATGAGGGAGGACAGGTCGGAGATCGTGCAGTAGTCCTTCGGGCAGAGCGCGCGGTCGGCACCCTTCATCTGCGAAACCGTGCCATCCTCGTCGACCAGGTCATAGGGCAGGCGGCACGGCTGTGCGCACATGCCGCGGTTGGCAGACCTGCCGCCTGAGAGGCTCGAGAGCATGCAGACGCCCGAGTAGCAGAAGCAGAGCGCGCCATGGCCGAAGGCCTCGATCTCGACGCCCTCGTCTGCGATGCGGGAAAGCTCAGGCAAGGAGAGCTCGCGCGAGATCGTGACGCGGGCAATGCCCAGTTCGCGGATCCAGGCGACCGCACGCGCATCATGGATGTTTGCCTGCGTCGAGACATGGACCTCGATCTCAGGCCAGATGCGCCTGACCTCTGCCATGAGGCCCCAGTCCTGGATGATGAAGGCATCGGCGCCAAGGCACCAGGCACGCCTGATCACGGAGAGCACCTTCGGCATCTCAGCTGTGCGGATCACGATGTTCACGGTCACATAGACGCGGACGCCGGCAAGATGCGCTGCCTTGCAGGCAGCGGCAAAGCTCTCGTCGTCGAAGTTCGTCGCATTGCGGCGGGCATTGAAGTCATTTCCGAAGCCGCAGTAGATGGCATCGGCACCCGCAGCCAGGGCTGCCGCAAACGGCTCGGGGCCGCCTGCGGGAGCCAGAAGCTCGAGGGAGCGCTTGTTGTTCCTGTTCTGCATGTGCCTACGCAAGCCTCGCCCAGCGCTTCTTGCCAGACTGCAGGACGCAGGGCTGAGAGAAGAGTGCAGGATCGACGTTGTAGCTCTTGGGAGCGACGGGCTTGCCGTCGATCTTGACGGAGCCGCCGTCGATGAGGCGACGTGCCTCGCCCGTGGACTTCGCGATGTTCACATCGACGAGGAGCTTTGCAAGATAGACCTTGCCCTCGTCGTTCACGGAAGCCAGGGAAAGCGGGAACTCCGGGATGTCTTCAGGCACCTCATTCCTCTTGAACTGTGCATCGAAGGCGGCCTCTGCCGCATTGCCTGCGCCCTCGCCGTGATAGAGGTCGCAGATGTTTCTGGCGAGTGCACGCTTCATCTGGTACGGGTCTGCCGTGCCGTCCTTGAAGGCCTCGTCGATCTTGTCGACCTCGGAGACCGGCAGCGTGGAGCAGAGACGGAAGTACATCGGCACAAGCTCGTCCTTGATGGACATGAGCTTGCCGTACATATCGTCTGCCTCGTCCGTGAGGCCCACGTAGTTGCCATAGGACTTCGACATCTTCTTCGTGCCGTCAAGACCCACGAGAAGCGGCATCGTGAGGGCGACCTGCGGCTCCATGCCCATGTCGCGCATGAGGTCACGGCCGGCAAGCAGGTTGAAGATCTGGTCGTTTCCGCCCATCTCGAGGTCCGCCTTCACCATCACGGAATCGTAGGCCTGAAGGACCGGATAGATGAACTCATGCAGGGCGATGGACTGGCCATTCGTGTAGCGGTTGTGGAAGTCCTCGCGCTCGAGGATGCGGGCGACATTGAACTTGCTCATGAGGCCAAGCATCGTGCCGAGGTTCATCGGCTTGATCCAGTCGCCGTTGTGCACGATCTCCGTCTTGTCGGGGTCCAGGATCTTCATGGCCTGCTCGACGTAGGTCTGGGCATTGGCCTCGACCTGCTCCTCCGTGAGAGGAGGACGGGTGGAGTCGCGGCCGGAGGGGTCGCCGATGAGGGCCGTGCCATTGCCGATGATGAGGGTCACGTGGTGTCCGAGGTCCTGGAACTGGCGCATCTTGCGCAGCGGCACCGCATGTCCGAGGTGCAGGTCCGGGCTCGTCGGGTCGACGCCGAGCTTGATGTTCAGGGGCACACCGCGCTCGAGCTTCTTCTTGAGCTCGTCCATCGGCACGATCTGCATCGTGCCGGACGTGATGACCTTGAGCTGTTCGTCTACAGGCAGCATATGTTCTCCTTCTCGAGGCGCGAGCCGAAAGGCCGCATCGCCGCATTTCAGTCAAATAGCTAGTGTAACGCAGATAGATAGCGAGCGGCACCGCAACCCCCTGCTTCCACACGAGCGAACAGAACATCTTCGAGCAGCCTTACAGCTGCTTGCGCTATAAATCCCTCATCTTCCAGAAAAGCATTGATTGCATGGAGCGGCTTGCCAAGTCTTTTCGTTCTGGCGGGAGTGGCTCCCCTGACTCTATAATGTTCCGTATCTATGAAAGGGGAAATTCATGGGCATTCGCACCAGACGCGCTCACAAGCATGCCAAGACCCATGCCGTCGCGTTCACGATCGTCGGCGTCTTCGGCTTCATAGCGATGCTTGCGATCGCGCTCACCATGTCGGTGAACTCTCTTGTGGACTCGTGGCTCCAGGACCTGCCGGACTATACGTCGGCAGACGCCTACCTGGCGGCAGAGCCGACGGAGGTCTATGACTCGGATGGCAACGTGATAGCAGAGTTCTATATGCAGAACCGCCGCTCCATCACGATCGACCAGGTGTCCCCGTATGTCCTCAAGGGCACGGTCGACACGGAGGACGTCCGCTTCTACCAGCATAACGGCGTCGACCCGCAGGGCATTGTCCGCGCCATCGTCGTGCAGCTCGGCGGCGGCTCCGAGGGCGCTTCCACGATCACGCAGCAGCTCGTGCGCAACACGGTGCTCTCCGACGAGCAGTTCGACTACACGATCAAGCGCAAGGTCCGCGAGGCCTATATCGCCATCCAGATGGAGAAGACGTACACGAAGGACCAAATCCTCATGATGTACCTCAACACCATCTACTACGGCCATGGCGCATACGGCATCCAGGCTGCCTCGATCACGTACTTCAACAAGAATGCTTCCGACCTGACGCTTGCCGAGGCAGCGACGCTTTCCGGCCTCCCGCAGTCGCCTTCCGCCTACGATCCGTTCACGAACCCCGAAGCAGCGACAGAGCGCAGGAACACCGTTCTCGACCGCATGCTCTCTGCAGGCGACATCACGCAGGAAGAGCATGACGAGGCGGTGGCAGAGCCGCTGACGCTCAACGAGGGCACAAGCGTGCTTGATGAGGGCGGCACCTATCCGTACTGGACGGACTACATCAAGTCCATCCTGTCCGAGGACTTCGATACCGACACGATCTTCAAGGGCGGCCTCAAGGTCTATACGACGCTCGACTCCGCGATGCAGGAAGCGGCCCAGACGGCTGTCGCGAACCAGCTCAACTCCATCGGCGACTCCAGCCTCGATTCCGCCATGGTCGCAATCGATCCTTCGACCGGCTACATCAAGGCCATGGTCGGCGGCAGCGACTACAACGAAGACCAGTACAATGTCGCCGCCTACGGCCTCAGGCAGCCAGGCTCCTCGTTCAAGACGTTCACGCTCATCACAGCCCTCGAGCAGGGCATGAGCCCGACCGTCATCCTCAACTGCTCGAGCCCGCTTCAGGCCACGTCGACCTGGCGTGTCGAGAACTACAACAACAACAATTACGGCACCATCACACTTGCCCGCGCTACGGAGCTTTCCTCCAACACCGGCTATGCGCAGGTCGCCCTCGTCGTCGGCGCTGACAACATCGTCTCGACGGCCAAGAAGATGGGCATCGATGCCGACCTGTCCGCTGTTCCTTCGATCACCCTCGGATCTTCGGGCGTGCCTCCTCTGCAGATGGCAGAGGCCTACGCCACGATCGCTTCCGGCGGCATCCACCGCGATCCTGTCGCAATCACGAAGATCGAGGACAGGAACGGCAATACCGTCTACGAGCATGAGGACTCTGGCGAGCAGGTCGTCGACACGAGCGTGACCTACGCCGCAACGCAGGTCCTCGAGGGCGTCGTGAAGAGCGGCACCGCCGCAAGCTCGCTCTCCAGGATCACGATCAACCAGCCGGTTGCTGGCAAGACCGGTACCTCCGAGAACAACCGCGACCTCTGGATGGTCGGCTTCACGCCGCAGCTCTCCGTCGCTGTCTGGACCGGCTACCGCAACGATAACGGCCAGGGCGTCACGGTCCACGGCGCTGCCGGTATCCCAGGTACGACCTCCTGCCCGGTCTTCGTGAACTTCCTGAACGCCGCGCTTGCAGGCGTGTCACGCGAGGAATTCCCGGAGGCTGCAGCACCTACCTACAAGGCGAATTCGAGCTGGACCTTCGTCGGCACCTCTTCGGGCTACAACAGCGGCTCGAGATCCTCTGCTTCGAGCAGCTCCAGCACGTCCTCGAGCAACTCTTCGAGCTCCACATCGACGAACACGACGGCTACGACGAAGACCGAGACTTCCTCGACGGAGACCTCGTCCACCGAGACGAACAGCTCCGCAGGCTCCGGTACCGGCGGCTCTGGCACGGGTGGCAATGGCGGAACGGGCACGGAATCCGGCACGTCGAACTCCGGCACCGCAGGCGAGAGCACGAGCGGATCCACATCAACGAATGGCTAGACCAGAAAGGCTCGCGCAAGCGGGCCTTTCTCCTATCTCTGCCTCTTTTGAGAAGAAGAGCGGGATGGCAGAAGCCATCCCGCTCTTCCCATATATCTCTGCACTCTTCCCTATTTGTGGGGCGAGCGAAGCTTGTTCAGGATATCTACGAAGCTCTGTGCGTCTTCATCTGTCGCAGATATCACGAGCACCGTATCGTTGCCGGCGACCGAGCCAATGGCCTCAGGCAGCTGCGCCGCGTCGATAGCGGCAGCCACACCTGGAGCCGTCCCCGGCTGCGACTTCACGACGACGAGGTTGTGGGCACGCTCGATCTCGGTCACGAACTCTGAGACCATGCGCTGCAGGTGCAGGTCCTCTGCGAGGACATAGATGCCTTCAGGAAGCTTCCTGAGCCCCATATCTGCGATATCTCTTGAAACGGTGGCCTGGGTGCAGGTGAAGCCGGCATTCTGGAGCTCCTGCACGAGAGCACGCTGCGTGCCGATGGACTTGCTGCGAACTATCTCGCGCACAGCATCCTGTCTGTTGCTGCGTCTTTTCACCATGATGCCTCCCACGCTGGCATGTATTCTGCATTTTGCTTACGAGTTATGCAGCGTCGATAACAACTTTCGTAATCATCATACTAGTCTAATGCGCCGCAAGTTCCGCAATATCCTCAATGTTCTGAACGGTAGATACGGCTCTACGAATAGACGCTCACAAAAGCGCTGCTGCATATGCATGCAAGGTAGCCTATCATAAGAAATTGTACGAACAGGTGCCGGCTCATGGAGACCCGGGCCGGATACGGATATTGGCATAAAGGATCGAAGCATGTCCTCTACACGAGACAGAGATCGTCGCACGCAGGGATCGAGGCGCCAAGGCCGTCCCTCAGGCCGCAGCGGCTCCCAGCGCGTACAGAGCAGAAGCCTCAACGGAGTCGGCAGCCATGATACCGGCTATACGCTGCATCACCCGAACTATAGCGGGCGGTCTGGCCAGCAGGTCAGGCGTCTGCGCATGCGGGGAAAGAGGAGCCCACGCTCGCTTGCGCTCCTGATTGTCGTTGCCTGCGTCGCGCTCCTTGCAATCTTCGGCATCAGCTCCTGCGTCTCGAGCTGCGTCGCGACACGCAATGCCCAGAAGGAGGAGCAGGAGACAGCCGAGACGAATCCCGTCGACTCCCGCGTCGCCTACGGGGCAGACGACAAGATTTCGCAGGAGCTTTCGAGCGCCCTCGACAATGCTGACAAGCTGAAGGATATCGCGGCAAACGCGACCGCCTACTCCGATGACCGCATCATCGAGCTTGCGCTGCGCGAACCCACGGCCATCGACTTCGTCCAGCAGCTGCCGACCGCCTCGAAGGAGACGAGCGCCTATACCGGCACGGTCGTGAAGGGCACCTATCCTGAGCTCTATGACTGGGATACGAACTGGGCCTTCATGGACTATGGTTCGCTTCCACTTGGCCTTACCGGCTCTGGCCCTACGAGCCTGGCAATGGCATACATGGGGCTCACAGGCAAGAACGACAAGTCCCCTGCCGATATGGCACAGCTTGCAATCAATGGCGGCTATGCGACAGGCGCTTCCGGCACCTCCGCAGACTTCTTCACGTCCGCTGCCTCCTCGCTTGGCCTCAAGGTCACGAAGATCGATGCGACCGAAAACGATATCGCCGAGAACCTTACGGCCAGCACGCCTATCCTCGTGGAACTCCAGGCGGGTACCGTCGGCGACGAGTCCCACTGGGCGCTCCTCGTCTCCTACAACCGCGATACCTCGGTCACGCTCTATGACCCGACCTCGACCTCTGCCTCCGCCCACAGCTGGGATGCCGGCACAATTGCGGACTCCTCGACGACGCTCTATGTACTCGAAGCAGCCGACTCAACAGACAGCTCCACGTCTTCGACGACTACGACGACCACGACTACATCGAATCAGTAGCAGGCAACAGAGATACCCGCGTACACGGAGGGAGCCATCCGGCTCCCTCCTTTGTTATGTCACGAATTGCATCTGATGCATAAGAAAGGAGCCGGCCCTGATGTACAGGACCGGCTCCGGCCATGAAGCTTGTCGTGCGGGACTTACTTCAGAATGCTCTCTGCAGCCTCCTGGAGCTTTGCACGAACGGCCTCTGCCTCTTCGCGCGTAGCGCCCTTTGCGAACAGGTAGGCCTTGACCTTCGGCTCTGTGCCGGACGGACGGAAGATGATCTTGTTGTCGTCCTCGAGGCGGAACTCGATAACGTTGGCAGCAGGAAGCTTCTGCGCCGGCTCCTTCTGGAGACCGGAGACACGCGGCATCTCTGCGCACTTCTCGTAGTCCGTCATGCCGGTGACCTTGTAGCCAGCGACCTCGGTGAGCGGCTTCTCGCGCAGGCCGCTCATGATCTCTGCCATGCGCGCAGCGCCTGCCTCGCCCGGGAAGGAGGCATTGACAGTGCCGTTCAGGTAGTAGCCATACTTCTTGTAGAGCTCTTCCATTGCCTCATAGAGGTCCCTGTTGCGCGCTGCATAGTAGGCTGCCATCTCGACGCACATCTCGACGGCGACGATAGCATCCTTGTCGCGGGCATGGGTGCCGACGAGGTAGCCATAGGACTCCTCGAAGCCCATGAGGAAGCGGTCCTCTTCGCCCTCGTCCTTGAGCTGGTCAATCTGGTCGCCGATGTACTTGAAGCCAGTGAGGACACGGCGCATCTCGAAGCCGTGATCACGGGCAAGGGCATCAGGCATGACAGAGGAGACAATCGTGGAGACAGCGACCTTGCGCTTCGGATCCTCGCCACGCTCCTCGGCCATCTTGATGAGCCAGTCCATCAGAAGGACGCCCATCTCATTGCCGGTCAGGAGCTTGTACTCGCCGTTGTGCGGAATGGCAGTGCCCATGCGGTCTGCATCCGGATCGGTTGCGACAACGAGGTTCGGCTTGACCTTCTCCGCGAGGTCGAGAGCCAGCTGCAGTGCCTCGCGGAACTCCGGGTTCGGGTACTTGCAGGTCGGGAAGTTGCCATCAGGCTGTGCCTGCTCAGGCACGACCGTCACGTTCTCGACGCCGATCTCCTTGAGGATGCGGGTCACGCACTCCATGCCGGTACCATTGAGCGGCGTGTAGACGACAGAATAGGAAGGATCTGCCTTGAAGCCCGGAATGGAGACCTTCTTGACAGCTGCGATGTAGTTGTCGAGGACCTCCTCAGGCGTCCACTCGATGAGGCCCTGCTTGAGGCCCTCCTCGAAGTCCATCATCTTGACAGCACCGAACATCGGGGTCTTCGCAATGGAAGCAGAGATCTCGTCTGCTGCCTCGTTTGCAATCTGGCCGCCATTGTCGTTGTAGACCTTGTAGCCATTGTACTGGGCAGGGTTGTGCGAAGCGGTCAGGACGATGCCGGCAGAGGTGTGGAGATAGCGGACAGCGAACGACAGCGTCGGCACCGGCTCGATGCGCGGATACACATAGACATGGATGCCGTTGGCAGCAAGGACGCCAGCAGCGACCTTCTGGAAATCCTCGCCCTTGAGACGGGAGTCGCGGGCGAGCGCGAGCGTCGGGTGATCATAATGAGCGTTGAGGTAGTCCGCGACACCCTGCGTTGCCTGCGCGACGACGTAGACGTTCATGCGGTTCGTGCCGACACCGAGCGTGCCGCGAAGGCCTGCGGTGCCGAACTCGAGATTGCGGTAGAAGGCATCGTTCAGCTGGTCTTCGTTGCCAGAAGCGATGAGGGACTCAAGCTCCTCCTTGAGATCCGGCTCGGTCACATTCTTGCGCCACAGATCGACTTTAGCCTGTACTTCAGCTTCCATGTACATCCTCCTCGATACCAAAAAGAGCAGAGACGGTCGGAACTTACTGCATTCTGAACCACGCTACTTTTATACCGCTAGTTGCCGTAAAGTTGATAATCAATTCCCCATCTGAGCAGATATGCCATCTAGATGGAGTCAGCAGCCCGCCTCGTGGGAAAGGCATGCAGAAGCAGGGAATCTGCGTCCTGCCAGCTACAATGGCAGAAGGCGCATAAGCGCCCCTTACTTTACGGGCGAAAGGTGACCCGATGGAATTCTATGCAACCTGTCCTGCCGGCTTCGAGAAGCTTCTGGCCCATGAGCTCTCCTCTCTCGGCATCTCATCCGTACGCCCCCTGAAGGGCCAGACCGCATTCGAGGGGACCTTGGAGGATGGCTATAGGGCCTGCCTCTGGTCCTCGCTTGCCTCCCGCATCGTCCTTGTGCTTGGCCGCTTCGATGCCAAGACCTCCGATGAGCTCTATGAAGGGGCAGCGGCACTTCCCTGGGAAGACCATATCGCTGCCACCTCGACGCTCGAGATCGAGGCACACGGCACAAACGATGCCCTCAGGAACACCCAGTTCGTGGCTCTGCGCACGAAGGACGCAATCTCCGACCGCCTGCTCCAGAAGCGCGGCATCCGTCCTGCCACCGATACCACGAATCCCGATATCCGCATTGCCATCCGCCTCGGCAAGTCCCGCGCCTCGATCGGCATCGATCTTTCAGGAGAGCCGCTCTTCCGCCGCGGCTATGCCGCAAGGAAATCGTCCCGCTCTCCCCTGCCGCCGCTCAGGCCCGACTATGCAGCAGCACTCCTCGAGCAGGCCCGCTGGTATGCAGATGTCCGCCACGGCGAGCCTGAAGCGCTCGTGGTCTATAGCGGAGCAGGAACCATAGCCACAGAGGCAGCGTCCCAGGCACTTGACCGGGCTCCTGGCCTTCTGCGTCCTTCCTGGGGCTTCACCGGCTGGCTCGGGCACGCTGAAGGCACATGGACAAAGCTCTCGGATGAGGCACAGGAGCGTGCTGCAGCAGGCGCCGATAGCAGGCTCTCCCTCATCTGCGCCGATACGAGGACAGGTGCCGAATCGTCGCTTCGACAGATGCTTCGCCAGGCTGGCATGGGCGAGGTGGAGCCCCGCTTCTTCGATATGCGCCGCTCGGCAGAAGACCTCTCCGCAGCTGTGAGGACGCTTTCCCATCCCACAGCCCTCATCGACCTTTCATGGCTCCGCGAAGGGGCGCTTCCTGAAGAGGCAGAGGCGCTCTCGCTCATTGCAGAGACGGCAGCGGCACTCCCCTCTGGCACGAAGGCAGCATCCTTGGCACCCGGCCCCTCGCTTGCAAGCGTGCTCGGCACAACCCCTGAGGAGAGCGCCACAGTCCTTCAGGGCAGCCAGACAGAGCAGCTCTCGAGCTGGAACATCGAAGAAATGCCAGAGCGCCCTCTGGCAGAGGCAGCCGGCCAGAAGATCTCTGTGCTCCTTTCTGCCTCCGACCAGTTCGCAAAGAGGCTCCAGAAGGTCGCAAAGCTCCGTGCCAAGTGGGCCAAGCGCGAGGGCATCTCGAGCTACAGGGTCTATGACCAGGACCTGCCGGACTACGCTGTCGCAATCGAGCTCTTCGAGGGTGCAGGCACGCCTGAGCGCTGGCTCCAGATCGCCGAATATTCGGCACCCAAGGATATCGATCCCGAGCTTGCCCATGAGCGGCTGCTCGATGTGCTCACGATCGCACCCCGGGTCATGAAGGTCGCACCCGACCATGTCTATCTCAAGGTCCGCACCCGTGCGAAGGGCGGATCTCAGTATGCAGACGAAGGCACAGCCCCCGAGCCGAAAGCAGGAAGGCGCAAGGACGGACGCCCTCTCCTGCCTCAGGGTGCCCACCTTATCGAAGAGGGCGGCCTTGTCTTCGAGGTCAGCTTCGAGGGACGCCTCGACTGCGGCATCTTCCTCGACCACCGCGACACCCGTGCCCTCATCCGCGAGCTTGCAAAGAAGACGAAGGGCTCGAAGCGCTTCCTCAATCTCTTTGCCTATACGGGAACGGCGACCTGCTATGCCGCAGATGGCGGCATGTACCATACGACGACCGTGGACATGTCGAAGCCATCGCTCGAATGGGCCAGGCGCAACATGGAGCGCAATGGCTTCTCCGGCCCCGACCATGAGTATGTCCAGACAGATGTCCTCTCCTGGGTGCAGCAGGAGCGCCACACAAGGGACCGCTGGGACCTCATCTTCTGCGATGTGCCGACCTTCTCGAACTCGTCGCGCATGCATGCCTCCTGGGACGTACAGAGGGATCATGCAGAGCTCCTGATCGGTGTCTCGAGGCTCCTCACCCATGACGGCGTCTGCGTCTTCTCCTGCAACCTCAGGAGCTTCAAGCCCGATACGGAAAAGCTCAGCAAAGCAGGCGTCGAGATCGAGGACATCACGGCCCAGACCATCCCCGAGGACTTTGCACGGAATCCGAAGATCCACCACTGCTACCTCGTGAAGAGGACACCGCGTCCTGAAGGCGAAGCCAGCGCGCCCGAGCACAGAAGTGCTCCTCGTCCTCGTGGCGCCTCCTCGGCACATGCCCCCGCCCGCAAGGGCCCGCGTCCTTCTGGCGCCCGGTCCACGGGCAGCCGCCCAGGAAACGCCCGCACCGGAGAGCATGGACCGAGGAAGCCCGGTTCCGGACAGGGACACCCCGGCAATGGACGTCCGAACAGGGGACATGGTCCTGCAGGTACCGGTCCTGCCCACAGGAGCCCCTACTCTGCCCGCTATTAGCGAGACGGCATAGACAGCAAAGAGGCAGTGCCGGCTGCGACTGCAGCGGCACTGCCTCTCTCTTGCTGCTCTGGTCCAGAGCCTACTTCTTTGCGTAGAAGGCACGCATGTCCTCGAAGAGCGCCTCGAGCGTCGGCACATCGACATAGGCCATGTGTCCGCAGCCATAGCGGTGGAACTCGACACGCTCCTTCAGGTCTTCCGGCAGATAGAGGCAGGAGACGTCGTGGACCGTGTTCCAGTACGTCGTTGCCGCATCGTAGCGGCCACCGAGGAAGGCGACCTTCATGTGCGGGTTGCGCTTCAGGGCAACGGCAATGTCGTAGGAGACATTCGGTGCATGGACGGTCTCCATCGTGCCTGGCTCGGCGTGGTCCCAGTTCCAGCTCGTGCCGACGCCCTCATAGTTGCTGTTGAGATAGACGGCAGGATTGCGGTAGCCAAGCGTCTGGGAGAGGAAGCGCCTGAATGCCGTGACCCAGCTCGACTCCACCGCATCATCTGCGGCATCCTCGCCGGCAAACCACTCGGCGCTGTCCTGCGAGGCAAGAGGGGCAGGGGAGCTGAAGCGCATATCGAGCCTGCCGCAGACCTTGCCCTCGTCGGCGATGATGGAACGCCTGAACTCGTCGAGGCCGATCCTCAGGTGCGCACGCTGGATCTGCTCGGCCGGAAGGCCGATGAAGCCGCTCATCTGGGAAGCGACCTCTGCCTCCTTCTCAGATCCGAGCCTGTCGCCCTTGAGGAGTGCCGGTGAGAGCACATCCTCGTTCCATGCCATGGCCTGATCGAACCAGGTGTCGACATCCGTATCCTGTCCGGCCTTGCCGAAGTACTGGGCCGTCGCTGCATAGGTCGGCATCATGCCAAGATAGTAGAGATCCTCGCCCGGCTGCGTCTGCACCCAATCGAAGATCGAGGAGAGCATCGTGACACCGGCGACCTTCACATCGTGCTCGCCGAGCACGCGCATGAGGACCGAGTTGCGCACAGTGCCATAGGACTCGCCGAAGAGATAGACCGGGCTTCCCCAGCGGGCATGGGAGTCGAGCCACTCCATGATGGCACGGCAGAACGCATCGGCATCGCCGTCGATACCGAAGAGCTTCTTCGGGTCGGCATCCTCGGCGACCGCAGAGAAGCCGGTGCCCGGTGCGTCGAGGAAGACGAGGTCGGAAAGCCTGAGCAGGCTCCACGGGTTCTGCTCTGCCTCAATCGGATAGGACAGATGCTCGACGCCGTCTGTCGCGACACGGAAAGGTCCCATGCCGCCGAAGTCGACCGGCACGGAAGCACATCCTGGGCCGCCGTTGTAGCAGAACGTGACCGGGCGCTTCTCATCCTGCTTGCCATCCTCGAGCTTCACGAACGTGAGCGAGAACATCTTTGCAAGCACGCGGCCGTCATTTGTATAGACCGGAAGGTGCGCTGCCGTGGCTTCGTAGTCAAAGGACTCCCCTCCTGCCTCATAGTGCAGAACCTTCGATGCAGGCTCGGGCACGCCGAGCCTCTCAGGTGCGGCAAAGCCGATATACAGATTCGAACCCTTGTGCGCCGTCTCCGACGCCTTTTCCTCTTCTGCCATAGCGTTCCTTTCTTTGGATAGAGCAGCCCAATCTATACCGTAAATGCAAGTATTTATACGCTTTTGCCGCTAGCAGACTGTTATCAGCCGCATCTAGGCATGTCAGGGCCGCTATCGTATATCACGTGTACAATATCACATTTGTAGGATTCGTCATTTCTGTCTGAGTCTCAAGCATCCGACAGTTTGGAGTATCTGCATGAGTACGAAATCTGGTGCAGCCGCGCGCACGCCGCAGAAGAGGTCGTCGAGCACGATTCCTCTGTCCATGGGCATGATCCTGGTCACGCTCGGCGTCGTCTACGGCGACATCGGCACATCGCCGATGTACACGATCAAGGCCATCATCTCCGGCAACGGCGGTCTGGCTACGATCGACGACGATGTGATCATCGGCGCTCTGTCCCTCATCATCTGGACGATCACCCTGATCACGACTGTCAAGTATGTCCTCATCGCAATGAAGGCGGACAACAAGGGCGAGGGCGGCATCTTCGCGCTCTACAGCCTCGTGCGCCGCTGCGCGAAGTGGCTCATCATCCCCGCCATGATCGGCGGCGCTGCCCTTCTGGCAGATGGCATCCTGACACCTGCCGTCACGGTCACGACCGCTATCGAGGGACTCAGGACCATCGAGCTTGGACGCCAGCTCATAGGCGACAACCAGCATATCGTGGTCGGCATCACGATCATCATCCTCTGCATCCTGTTCGTGATCCAGCGTGCCGGCACCTCGAGCATCGGCAAGCTGTTCGGCCCGGTCATGACGATATGGTTCCTGTTCCTCGGCTTCACGGGCCTTCTCAACATGGGTGCAGACCTGAACGTCCTGCGCGCCCTGAACCCGCTCCGCGCGGTCACATTCCTGTTCTCGAACAAGAACGCCGCAGGAATGATGGTCCTGGGCAACGTCTTCCTCTGCACGACCGGCGCCGAGGCCCTCTACTCCGATATGGGACACGTCGGCAAGGCGAACATCTATGCTTCCTGGCCATTCGTGAAGGGCTGCCTGATCTTGAACTACCTTGGCCAGGGTGCCTGGGTCCTTGCAAACAGGACCGACCCGACGCTTCTTGCGATGACGGACATGAACCCGTTCTTCGAGATGCTTCCTGAGGTCTGGCGTCCCTTCGCCGTCATCCTCTCGACCTTTGCCGCCATCATCGCCTCCCAGGCGCTCATCACCGGCTCCTACTCCATCGTCTCCGAGGCAATCAGGCTGAACCTCCTGCCGCACATGAAGATCACCTATCCTTCCGAGACGAAGGGCCAGCTCTACATTCCTCTGGTCAACAACATCATGTGGGTCGCCTGCATCTTCGTCGTACTGCTCTTCCAGACCTCTTCGCACATGGAAGCAGCCTACGGCCTGGCAATTACCTTGACGATGCTCATGACAACGATCCTGCTGTACACGTACCTGTCGCAGATGTGCCACAAGCGTGTCGGCGCGGTCGTCTTCCTCGTGTTCTTCGGTGTCCTCGAGTCCACATTCTTCTTCTCGAGCCTGACGAAGTTCATGCATGGCGGCTACTTCACCGTGCTCATGGCAACGCTCATCTTCCTTGTCATGTTCATCTGGCGCCGTGGCACCGCCATCGAGCGCACGCAGTCGGTCTACCTTCCCGTCAAGGACTACATCGGCCAGCTTGCAGAGCTCAGGGACGACCCCGCCTACAACTACACGGCAGACAACCTCGTGTTCCTGACGAACGACTCCTCGCCTGACAAGCTCGACCGCGACATCCTCTACTCGATCCTCGACAAGCGCCCGAAGCGCGCCCGTGCCTACTGGTTCCTGAACGTCACGGTCACAGACGAGCCGAACACGCTCGAGTACTCTGTCAACAGCTTCGGCACCGACTTCATCTTCAAGGTCCAGCTGCGCCTCGGCTTCCGCGTGAACCAGCGTGTCAATGCGTTCCTGCGCCAGATCGTCGGCGACCTTGTCCAGAACCATGAGCTCGCAAAGCAGGACCACCACTACTCGATCTACAAGAACCCGGGTACTGTGGGCGACTTCCGCTTCTGCATCCTGCACAAGGCGCTTGCCCCTGAGACCGCCCTCTCTGGCAGCGACTATCACGTCATGATGATGAAGTACGCAATCAGGCACGTCTGCGGCTCGCCTGCCCGCTGGTATGGCCTCGAGACCTCGTCCATCATCTACGAGTACGTGCCGCTGTTCACGCGTGCGAAGGCTGCTCCGACCCTGAAGCGCATCGCACCTCCTGATACGACGGGCACTGCCCCGAAGATGGCAAAGATCGACAAGGACGACGAGGACATCTTCTCCGACTCCGTCGCAGACGAGACGTCGAGCATGGCAGCAATCACCGAAGAGGCTGTCATCGGCGGCGACACAGCCGTCTTCCGTCCGCTCTCCGACGAGGATATCGAAGAGGAAGAAGAGGTCGAGAACGCAGAGAGCGCAGACAAGAAATAGCTGCTCTCAGAGAACGACGAAGCAGGGGCTGGCACATGCCAGCCCCTGCTTTTTCCTGGCTCCGCTATAGGATGCCTGCCTGTTGCCGCTGCTCTATCCGAGAAGCTTCTCCATCGCACATGCAACGCCGTCCTCGTCGTTCGAGGACGTCACGGCGTCCGCTGCTGCCTTCGTCTCCGGCACGGCGTTTGCCATAGCCACACCCACTCCTGCAGCGGCCAGAAGCGGTGCATCGTTGAGTCCGTCTCCGAAGGCGACGGAGGACGAGACAGGGATGCCGAGATGGCTGCAGAGCCATATGAGGGCAGCTCCCTTGTTCACCGAAGCATCCATGACCTCTATGTCATGAGGTACGGAGTTCGTCCAAGCAAGCGTCGGGTCTGCTGCGACAGCGGCAATGACCGCGTCTCTTCCCTCTTCCGTCTTCCAGAAGAGGGTCACACGCTCCACGTCCTCGCCTCGCCCAGAAAGCCAGGCGAGCGTCTCTCCAGGGGTCCTCTCCGTCGGCGTACGGCAGCCTTTCACAGACTTCAGGGTCTGTTCATCGATGCCGTAGCTGTCGAGCCTCTCGTACGCTCTGCGCTCGGACCATATCTTGCCGCCCGCAAAGATATCGAAAGAGACATCGAGCCCCTTGACACGCTTCCAGAGCGCCAGTGCACGGTCTCGTCCCATATAGCTCTGGAAGAGCTTGCGATCTGTCTTGGACTCGGAGATGGCAGCACCATTCGAGCACACCGCATAGTGGCAGCACGGGAGCTCCAAGAGCTCTTTGGGAAGACCTGAAAGTGCCCTGCCGGAGCAGGGCACGAATTCTATTCCTCGCGAGGTCAAATTCTCGAGCATCTGTCTTGTAGCACAGGAGAGCTTCTTGTCGTAGGTCAGAAGCGTTCCGTCGAGGTCCGAGAAGACAATCCTTATGCCCAAATGCGTGACACCTTCGCACGCTCGTCGATCGGCACATACTCGTTTTCCGGCATGTAGGAGTTGTAGGCAGGACGGATGATCCTGCTCGAGCCATAGAGCTCCTCCATGCGATGCGAGGCCCAGCCTGCCATGCGGGCAATAGCGAAGATCGGCGTATACATCTCCTGGGGGATGCCAAGCATCGAGTAGACGAAGCCCGTATAGAGGTCGATGTTTGCGCAGATCGGCTTCTTCGTGCCTTTCACGTCGCGCATGACCTGAGGTCCGAGCTTCTCGATACGCTCGATCAGGTCGAGCCGCTCTTCCTGGCCCTTGTTCTTCGCAAGCTTCCTTGCGTAGCGCTTCACGAGCTGTGCACGCGGGTCGGAAAGCGTATAGACGGCATGTCCCAGGCCGTAGATAAGACCGGACTTGTCGAAGGCCTGGCCCTCGACGATGCGGGCAAGGTAGGCCGCAAGCTCATCATCGTCGTCCCACTTCTCCACGTGGGCGGCGATATCGTCGATCATCTGGCCGACCTTGAAGTTCGCGCCACCGTGCTTCGGCCCCTTGAGCGAGCCCATGGCTGCCGCATAGGCAGAGTAGGCATCGGTGCCGGAACTGGAGAGGACACGGCAAGAGAACGTCGAGTTATTGCCGCCGCCGTGCTCAGCATGGAGCATGAGCATGACATCGAGCATCATGGCTTCCTCGTGCGTGAAGCCCTCATCGCCGCGCAGGATATCGAGGACCGTCTCTGCCATCGAGAATCCAGGCTCAGCTGCTGGCACGACGAGACACTCGTTGTTCTTAGCGGCACGGTCTGCTGCCTGGGCGATGGCTGCGATGCGCGGAAGACGGCCGAGCATCGAGAGTGCCACATCCACCTCATGCGTCGGCGACGTATCGTCCGGCGTCGGGTCGAAGGCATAAAGCAGAAGGATCGAGCGGGCCATCACATTCATGATGGAATGGGAGCTCGTACGGCGCGGGAAGACGCCGAGGAAGTCTGTCGGGAACTCGCGCCTCGAATCGATGCGGGCCTTGAAGTCGGCCAGCTGGTCGCGGGTCGGAAGAGCGCCGGAAATCAGGAGATAGGCAATCTCCTCGTAGCCGAAGCGGTCCTCCTTCTGCGGGTTGTCGACGAGATCGCGGATATGGTAGCCGCGGTATATGAGATCGCCCTCATCCGGCACGAGCTTGCCGTCCACCATGTTGTAGCCATGGACATTGGAGATCGTCGTGAGTCCTACGAGCACGCCGGAGCCATCGGCATTGCGCAGGCCCCTCTTCACGTCGTATTTCTCGAATAGCTCGTTCGGCACCTCGTCGATAGCACGGAAGCCCACATAGAGCTGGTCGGAGACCGGGGGGCGCCCCAGGCTCACGCTTGGCATCGGATATTTCTCGCCCATGAGGCTCAGAGCCGAGGTCTCGGTCGAATCAAGAATCGCGCCGTGCCTATGCTCCTTGCCGGGAACAATCTGTGGCTTGGAAACGGGTACCTCGGGAGCAGATGCCGTGCTTCCGGCACCCGTCTGAGTGTCGGGCTGCTTGTCTTCCTGTGACACGCTGCCTCCTTAGATTAGAGACGATACATGAAGCGGAATACCTCTTCACGCTGCAGTGTGATCTGGACATCGAGCTTCTGCGAAAGGTCCTGCAGCTCTGCCTGGAGCGCCTTGAACGACACGTCGGTGTCCTTCAGGTCCACCAGCATGGTCATCGTGAAGATCCCCTGCAGGATGGTCTGCGAGATATCGAGGATATTGGCATCGTGTTCCGAGAGCACTCCCGTCACGGCTGCAACAATGCCGGATCGGTCGCTGCCGAGCACCGTGATGATGGCGCGGTTCTGAGCATCTTCGTCGCTGTATCCCATGAGCCCTCCTTCGATGGACAGTATGAAGAATTGTATCCAAGGCTATGAGATAGTTTCAGGTCTTTCCCCTATTGTTAACAGGCTGGCGGCATCTGGCAGGACGAATACGCACGAAGGGCGGCTTGTGCCAGAATCAATCTGCAACCATCTCAGGAAGGCAGAGAGCTATGGGGAGAAAAGAAGGGCTCAAATCGTATGCACCGGCAGCCATCGCAGCCATAGGGTGCTTGACGACCGGACCCAACGCAAAGGCCGGAGATGAAGCGCTTGCCCTCGCCGTTGCAGACGGCACCGGAGAGATCCTCTTCGACGAGCTTGTGCGCCCCGAGAGGCGCAAGAGCTGGAAGCAGGCAGAGACGAGGACCCGCATCTCCCCGCCATGATCGAGGGCAGGAAGACCCCGCGCGAGCAGGCTCCCGAGATAGAGGAGATTCTCTCCTCTGCCCAGCTCATCGTCTTCTACGGAAAGGATGTTCCTGCCTTCCTGAAGAAATCAGGCATCACGCTGCCTCAGGCAAAGACGCTCGACCTTGCCCATGAGTTCTCAGAGGCGCATGGCGCCTATGGACCCGGCAACCGACTCCTGGAAGGCCTGCACGCTTGAAGAGTGCGTCACCTATTTCAGCGGCAAGGCACCAGAGACGACAGCTGCTTCAGAGGCAGAGGCTGTGCCTTTCACCTTCCACAAACTGCTGCGCGATCCCTGGTACGGAAAGCCGCGCGCAAAGCCGCTCAAGAGCATAGAGGTGGCAACAGGCAAGACATTCTGGGGACTACGGCGATGAAGAGGGGCGACTGGCAGGCAAAGATGCCGCGTCCCACACGTCCAAGGAAAAGAGGGCAGAGGAAGACAGAGAGGAGTCGGAGACCGACCGCGAGCTCAGGGAGGCAGAGCGCTCCTGGCTCAAGCCGACACATGCCAAGTTCGTAATCCTTGCACTCGGAGCCATAGGCTTCACCGTAGCCGGCAAGCCGGAAGGCGCCGCAGTCTGCGCCTTCCTGGCCGTCTTCCTGCTCATTCCAAAGAAGCGCCGCTGGCCTACTTCTCGGCGACCCTCATCAGGAGCTCGCCCGGCTTCACGACGGGGTGCGAGCCGAGCTTCACGGACTCGTCGACCTCGTAGGTGACAGGCCCGAGCTCGTCTGCGTTCGTGACCATAACGACGACGGTGTCCTTGTAGCCGGCATCGAGGATGCGCTGGTCGTCGAAGGCGATGAGCGGATCTCCTGCCTTGACCTCTTCTCCCGCCTGCACGAAGCGGACAAAGCCGCGTCCGTTCATGGATACGGTGCCAATGCCGATGTGCATGAGGACATCGATGCCGTCAGCGGTGGTGATGCCGATAGCATGGTTCGTGACCGTCGTCGCACGGATGCGTCCGGAAACCGGCGCATAGACGATCTCTGCTGCCGGATGAAGGGCTACGCCCTTGCCGAAGAGGCCCATGGTCTCGACCTCGTCCTCGACGATCTCGCCTGCAAGCGGCGCATAGATGGTACGGGGCTGGGCCACAAAGGTCAGCCTCTCCGGTGCCTTCGAAGAGTATTCGGGGTTCGACGCAAAGCGCTCGATGATGTTCATGGATGGTCCTCGCATTCCCTGACTGGCTGCTCGTGCAGCAACAGACTTGCAACAGACCCAGTATGCGTAGGAAATAGGGGTTGCGCTGCTCCAAACGGACGCCCTGCACCGAAGCGTCGGCAGACGGCATGCAGGAGGCTACTTCCTGCCCTTGTTCTGCATCTTCTTCGGATTCACGCTGATGCCGCCCTTCGAGCGGCCGCCCGAAGCGAGCTTCGAGGTGGCTGAGCCGGTACGGCGCTTGAAGCGTGCCCAGCGCACTGCGATGCTCTGTCCCCTGTCGGAGCGAAGCGAGAGAAGAGGGATTGCCGCGAGCACGGGCAGGAAATACTCGACCGAGCGCCACACTACATAGCCTGCTGCGACATTCGCGTCGCCGAACATGCCGCCGAAGAGCACGGCAAAGCCGCCTTCGGCGCCTCCGGTGCCGCCCGGAAGAGGAATCGCAGAGGTCAGAAGCTCGAGCATGGAGCCTGCCGTAAGGCAGGTCAGAAGATCCGGATCCTGGCCGAAGGCATGGAGCACGAACCACGGCAGCGCATAGAGGCACCCCAGCTGCAGGAGCGTTACGAGAAGCGTGAGCGCAAGCTCGGGCAGATTCTTGGCAGCGGAGCGGAAGCCGCGGGAGAACTCGTCCACCTGGACCGTTGCCATCTCCCGCCACTTGTCCGGATTCTTCATCCATCCATGGTTCGTGGCGATCTTGATGATCCAGAGGCCGACCTTCGTCACGACCTTCGGGAAGAAGCAGATGGCCAGAAGGACGCCGACCTCGATGACCTTGAAGCCGAAGAGGAGAAGCGCCACGAGCCATGCTGCATCGGCATAGGTGTCCATGAACCACTGGGCCCGGAAGATGAGCATGAGGGCAGCGAAGATGCCCTCTCCTGCCTCGTAGATGATGAAGCGGGTGTACTGGACAGCACCTGCCGCTCCGACAGAAAGCCCTGCCCGCATGAGACGGTAGACCTGGGCAGGCGCGCCGCCTGCGCCGTTCGGCGTCAAGTTCGAGAAGAAGATGCCCGACGCCTCGACGCTCATGAGGTCGCGGATGCCCAAGGGGCACTTCGGGTCCTTGATGACAGCAAGGACATAGGCAAGGACACCGAAGAAGTAGTAGATGACATAGGCGAAACAGGCTGCCGCGACCCAGCCCTTATCTATGGAGCCCAAGGCTGCCATGAACTCCCCGAACTGCCCGGAGAGGACAAGGTAGGCCATATAGATGACAGCGACGATAGCCAGAAAGACGACGCTCTTGCGCACGGAGCCCATGCGCTCCTGCTCTTCAGCACTTCCCTTCGTGCTCGAGACCTGTGCCTTCACCTTCATCTTCGGCTTTGTCGCCACGCCTGCTCCTGTCTGTCACCTCTAATAACACATTTCCTACCCGGTTTGCTGCAGATTGTTGCCGCTAGCTTTGGAGTTCCTTGAGGAAATACGCGCCATAGCGGGAAAGCTTGGCCTGGCCGACACCCGATATCTCGAGCATCTCGTCTTCCGTCTGGGGACGGCGGCGGACCATGGCCCGAAGCGTCGCATCGGAGAAGACCATGTAGGGCGCGATATGGCGCTCGTCTGCAAGGCGCTTCCTCAAGGCACGCAGCCTCTGGAACATCTCTTCTGCATCGTCTCCCGCCTCGTCGAAGGAAGAGACTGAAGCAGCTTCAGCCGCACCGCCGAAGACACGTGGATGTGACGCCGGAAGCTCGCCGAGCGCGGGCACGCAGACAGAGCAGCCGCCGCAGTTTCCGGCCATGTCTGCCTTCTCGCCGAAATAGCGAAGCATCCGGGCACGGAGGCAGACCGTGCTCTCGGCGTAGCCGATCATGGAGCCCAAAAGCTGCTCGCGGCAGCGGATGCGCTCCTTCAGGACATCAGGTCCCGACCCTTCCGGCACCTCAGTGCGGTCGATCAGGAAGTGTGCAAGGCGGATATCGCCGTCGCTCCAGAGCAGGATGCACTCGGCGGGCTCTCCATCCCTGCCGGCACGTCCTGCCTCCTGGTAGTATTCCTCGAGCGTGAGCGGCAGGCCGTCATTGATGACAAAGCGGACGTCGGACTTGTCGATGCCCATGCCGAAGGCATTCGTCGCGACGATGACAGAGACATTGTCCTGGACAAAGGCCTCCTGTGCGCGGGTGCGCTCGTCCGCCTCCATACCGGCGTGGTAGGTGGCAGCACGGAAGCCGTCTTCGAGAAACGCTGCTGCGACCTCTTCGGTGCGCTTCCTCGTCCTGCAGTAGACGATGCCTGAGGTATCGCGGTGCACAGCCAGATAGCGCTCGATATAGCGCAGGCGCTCCTTCGGCGCGAGCTTCTTGACAATGAAGGAAAGGTTCGGCCGGTCGAAGTCCGTATGCACCGAGACGGGGTCCTCAAGGCCCAAGCGGCTCTTGATGTCACGCTCGACCGTGCGGGTCGCAGTCGCCGTGAAGGCGGCCACGACCGGGCGCTTCGGCAGCGCTTCGGCAAACTCCCGGATGCCCAGATAGGCCGGACGGAAGTCCTGCCCCCACTCGCTTATGCAGTGCGCCTCATCGACCGCAAGGAGCGGAATCTGTGCCTCATGTGCAAAGGCGACAAACGCAGGGTCCTGGAGGCGCTCAGGCGCCACGTACATGAGGTCATACCAGCCGGCCAGAGCACGCGCGAGCACGACGCGCTGCTGTCCCGGAGTGAGCGAGCTGTTGAGATAGGAGCCACGGATGCCTGCCTCCTTGAGCGAGCGCACCTGGTCGCCCATGAGCGAGATCAGAGGCGAGACGACAATCGTGAGGCCTGAAAGCACCGCTGCAGGAATCTGGTAGCAGAGCGACTTTCCTGCCCCTGTCGGCATGATCCCTACGGCATCTCTCCCTGCCAGAATCGCTTCGATGAGCTCTTCCTGGCCAGGACGGAAGCTCTGATAGCCGAAATGCTCTGCAAGCGCCTGCTGCGCTTCTTCCATCTGCGGTCTTTCCTGCACCCCGCAAAACCTATCTGCCTCGATGTATAGAATTGAAGGGAACCTATGTGAAGGAGTCCCATGGAACCCAAGGTAAGCATTATAGTGCCCGTCTACAACGCCGAGAAGAAGCTCGAGCGCTGCGTCGACTCGATCCTCGGCCAGGAATTCACCGATATCGAGCTCATCCTCGCAGACGATGGATCGACCGACTCCTCGGGCTCCATCTGCGATGCCTATGCGAAGCGCGACTCCCGGGTGCATGTCATCCACAAGCCGAACTCCGGCGTCTCGAGCACCCGCAACTGTGCCATGGATGCAGCCCAGGGCACCTATATCCAGTTCCTCGACTCCGACGACTGGATCACGCCCGATGCGACGAAGCTTCTGGTCCGTGGCATCGAGGAGAACAGCTGCGACATGGTCATCGCAGACTTCTATCGTGTCATCGGCAGCCGCGTGGCAAGGAAGAGCGACATCGACTCCGAGGACGTGATCACGCGCGAGCAGTACGCCGACCTCATGATGGAGTCTCCCTCCGACTTCTACTGGGGCGTCGTCTGGAACAAGCTCTACAAGCGCTCGATCATCGAGAGCCACCACATCTGCATGGATCCCTCGATCAGCTGGTGCGAGGACTTCATCTTCAACATGGAGTATGTGCTCCACACTGCCAGGATCTATCCCCTGCATGTGCCGATCTACTACTACGAGAAGACGAGGGGCTCTCTTGCGACGCAGGGTGTCTCGCTTGCCAATACTATCCGCATGAAGATCAACGTAATCGAGTACTACAAGAACTTCTACAAGGAGATCATGGATGAAGACGACTACGCCGCACGCCGTCCGGACATCTACCGCTTCTATATCGACTCGGCCTCAGACGGCGGCGTCCTGCCTGGACCTCTGAGCACGAAGCTCGGACGCGAGCGCGTGACCGCACAGCTCGATCCCGATATGCAGGCAAACCCGCTCGGGCTCCTCTATCTTTCTGCCAAGCTCCTCGACCGCTACCTCGATGTCGCAGGGTCTGCCCATGATCTGGAGCTGGCCGATATGAAGGTCCTGCTCTATCTCAGGGACTGCGGCACCTGCGGTCCCACGAAGGAGATCGCAGCCTATGCCGGCGTGACGCAGAGCCAGGCAGCACGCGCCCTGGGGCACTTGAAGAGCCGTGGCTTCATCGGCACGGGCACCGGCAAGGACAAGGATGCAGATCGGAGTGCAGACTCAGAGCGCAAGACCCAGGACATCGAGATCTTGGCTCCTGCAGCTCCGGTGCTTGCCTCTATTGCCACCGCCCTCAACGACTTCGACCATGCGCGCCTCGCCCATCTCGATGAGGGGACAGACGAAGACGTCGAGGCAGCAGAGGCGAAGGAATATGAAGCCCTCGTCGAGAGCTTCTCATAAGGCTTCAAGGTCTCTTCAAGACAGCTGGTCTTTGTCCATATTCATTGACCTCGTCTTGCCTTGACCGATAATGGTCCTGAAACAGTGTGCGCACCGATTGGGGATGGTGGTATGGGAATCAGGGTCGTCTGCGACTCTTCCAGCAATGTGTATGCGCTCGACGGCGTGGACTTCCGGAGCGTCCCTCTGACCGTGACGCTCGATGGGACCGATTACGTCGACGAGGAAGGCCTCGATCTCGCCGAGTTCTGCGACCGCATGTCGCTCAACCAGGGATCGGCTTCGACCTCCTGCCCGAGCCCCGATGCGTGGCTTGCTGCCTTCCAGGGCGCAGATGAGATCATTGCAATCACGATCACCAGCAAGCTCTCAGGCTCCTGCAATGCCGCCCGTCTTGCAGCTGCCCAGTATCTGGAAGAGCACTCAGAGGCAAAGATCGCCGTCGTCGATTCCCGCTCCGCCGGAGAGGATCTGGCGCTTCTTGCAGCACGTGCTGCCGAGCTCGGAGAGGAGCCCATCCCCTTCGAGGAGCTCATGCGCATGCTTCTTGCCTACCAGCACCACGTGCATGTCCTCTTCGATATCGCCGACCTCTCGAACCTCGCGAAGGGCGGCCGTGTGAATCCGGCAGTTGCCCGCTTCGCGAATGCGCTCGATGTGCATGTGATCAGCACCGGCAGCCCCGAAGGCGAGATCGAGGTGCTGCGCAAGGTCCGTGGCGCCAAGAAGGCTGCACGTGCGATGATCCACGAGATGCAGATGCACCGCTATTCGGGCGGCCCCTGCTACATCTCCCATGTGGACAATGCAGGCGGAGCCGAGTTCATGAGAGACGAGCTCAGGAAGGTCTGGCCCGAGGCAGACATCACGCTCGAGCGCTGCGGCGCCCTCTGCTCCTACTATGCTGCCCGTGGCGGCCTCATCATCAGCTATGCAGACTCGAGGAAGGTCGATCCCGAGCGCGACCTGCCCAAGCAGGGTCCCGCATCCTTCATCCTCTAGCTGCCGAAGCGCTCCATCCACTTTTCCGTCGTGCCGTCGGAGAGCGCATGCTCAATGCCATGCGCCTCTTCGGCGGCCGTCTCTTCATCGACGCCGAGCTCCTGCACAAGGAAGTCATAGATCGTCTGGTAGCGGCGCTCGAGCGCACGTCCGCGCTCCTTGCCTGCCTCGGTAAGCACGATCGGCGAATACGGCTCAGCTGTCAGATACCCATGCTCTGCGAGGATTCCGACGGCACGATGCACGCTTGGCTTCGAGACGCCGAGCGAACGTGCCACCTCCACGCTGTGAACCGTTCCTGTCTCGTCTGCCAGCTCGAAGAGCGCCCTCAGGTAATCTTCGAGACTCGCGGAGTCCATCTTCTGTGCCATATGCGCTCCCTTCCCTGGCTGAAAGCTCCCTAAGACATGATAAGCCCATAAAGCCGTATGCATTCCGGCTTTATGGGCTTTTTGCTATCTCCAGGCTATCAGTTCAGATGCGCTACGCGAAGCCGAGGAGCATGCCGATCGTATGGACGAGGAAGGCAGCCGCCCAAGCAACCGCACACTGGAAGAAGACGATGCCGGTCGCCCACTTGCCGCCAAGCTCGCGCTTGATGGCAGAGATGGCAGCGACGCAGGGTGTATAGAGAAGGCAGAAGACGAGGAGGGAGATGACCGCAAGCGGCGTGAGCGCAGCCGTGAGCTCGGCCAGGCTGCCAAAGAGGACGGAGAGCGTCGAGACGACGACTTCCTTTGCCATGAAGCCAGCGATAAGCGCGGTCGTGATGCGCCAGTCTGCAAAGCCGAGCGGCGCGAAGATCGGGGTGAGCCAGCTTGCGACAGCAGCCAGAAGCGAGTCGGCAGGATCGCTCACCATATCGAAGGTCGGGCTGAAGGTCTCGAGCGCCCAGATGATCACGGCTGCAGCAAAGACAACCGTGAAGGCGCGGGTCAGGAAGTCCTTCGACTTCTCCCAGAGGAGCTGGCGCACCGACTTGGCAGAGGGCATGCGGTAGTTCGGAAGCTCCATAACGAAGGGGACAGCCTCGCCCTTCGCGACGGTCATGTGCGCAATCTTCGCGCAGAGGATGCCGATCAGGATGCCTGCAAGGTAGAGGGCAAGGATAACGAAGCCGCCATTGCCCAGGAAGAAGGCTGCCGTGAAATAGCCATAGATCGTGAGCTTCGTGGAGCAGCTCATGAAGGGCGTCAAGGCAATCGTGAGCTTGCGGTCACGCTCGGACGGCAGCGTGCGTGTAGCCATGACAGCAGGCACCGTGCAGCCGAATCCCATGAGCATGGGGACGATCGAGCGGCCGGAAAGGCCGATGCGGCGGAGCAGCTTGTCCATTACGAAGGCAACGCGGGCCATATATCCCGTGTCCTCAAGAAGCGACAGGAAGAAGAACATGCAGACGATGTTCGGCAAGATCGGCAGCACCGTGCCGATTGCATTGAAGACGCCGTCGATCAGGAGCGAATGGAGGACCGGGTTCGCATTGCCGGCAGTAAGGCCTGCATCTGCCATGCCGCTTATCCAGTCCACAAACTGCGAGATGAGGTCACCGAGGAACGGTCCTATCACATTGAACGTGAGCAGGAAGATCGTTGCCATGATGAGGATGAACATCGGGATGGCAGTATAGCGGCCGGTAAGCACTGCATCGATCCTGCGGGAGCGCTCTGTCTCCTTCGACTCCTCGGGTTTGATCACGCAGGCGCGCACGACCTTGGAGATGAAGGAGAAGCGCATGTCTGCAATAGCGGCAGCACGGTCGAGGCCACGCTCCTCTTCCATCTGGTGCACGATGTGCTCTACCGCATCATGCTCGTTCGGTTCGAGCTTCAGCGCCTTCTCGATGGCAGCATCGCCCTCAACGAGCTTTGTCGCAGCAAAGCGGATAGGAATCTGTGCACGCTCTGCATGGTCCTCGATGAGGTGCATGACAGCATGAAGGCAGCGGTGCACCGCTCCCCCATGGTCATGGACATCGCAGAAGTCCTGGCGACCCGGCGTTTCCTGGTAGCGTGCGACATGCAGAGCGTGCTGGACAAGCTCGTCCACGCCTTCGCCCTTGACGGCTGAGATCGGCACGACAGGAAGCCCCAGGATATCCTCCATGCGGTTCACATCGATGGAGCCGCCATTCTCCTGGACCTCGTCCATCATGTTCAAAGCCACGACCATGGGGACATTGAGCTCCATGAGCTGCATCGTGAGGTAGAGATTGCGCTCGATGTTCATGGCATCCACGATATCGATGATGCCGGAAGGCTTCTCGTCGAGGATGAACTGGCGGCTCACGATCTCTTCCGAAGAGTATGGGCTCATCGAATAGATGCCCGGAAGGTCGGTCACACGCGTATTGGGATGTCCGATGATGGCGCCATCCTTGCGGTCGACCGTGACGCCCGGAAAGTTGCCCACATGCTGGTTCGATCCCGTGAGCTGGTTGAAGAGGGTCGTCTTTCCGCAGTTCTGGTTGCCAGCAAGGGCAAACGTGAGCGTCGCATCTGCCGGAAGCGGATGGGAGTGGTCGCTCGTGCGGACGTCCGTATAGGCGCCCTGCGAAGGCTCGCCCAGGCCTGGGTGGGTCTGCGCCGGCTCATGCTCGAGCACTTCGACGTGCTCTTCCTCTGCCTTGCGCTGCGATGCCACCTCTTTGGGCGAAAGCAGGGTGCAGTCGATCTTCTTCGCATCTGCCACACGCAGCGTCAGCTCGTAGCCGTGGATCTCGAACTCCATAGGATCGCCCATCGGAGCGTACTTCACGAGCCTGATTTCTGCTCCTGGGATGACGCCCATATCGAGGAAGTGCTGGCGGAGTGCGCCCGATCCCCCGACCTTGTCGATGCGAGCCACATCGCCTATCTCGAGCGAGCCGAGAGTGGAGGCTTCTGCCTGCTTCTGGCTCCTGTCCATGTGCTGCCTGCTTTCTCCCAAGGCTCCGAAGAGCCCGATATGTTCCGTTCCGCTCCCGATACTACCCCATTCAGCCGAGAAGTTAGCCCAAACTGACGTATTGGGCAGAAGTTTCCTGAACGACCTTTCAGGCCATGGGCATGAAGGGCAGATGCCTGCCTGCTGCAGCCCAGATCTCTCCCCTTCCTGCGGATCCGCAGAATCATCAGGGCAGATGGCAAGGACCCGATCGGGAAGAGTCCGGAAAGCGCAGGGACGACGTGCCGAGGGGCCGAAATGGCGCAGGGCCGCATCGGAGAGCATCCTGGCCAGAAGGCTCTGGACCGGCAGCGTCAGTCCCCTTTCCTTTTCGCTCCTGGAGCACAGGACTGGGTTCCACAGAGAGGAAATCTTGCCGGAAGAGATCCTCATGTTGGCAGGCAGTCTTTCTGCCCTATCATGGCTAGAGGCTGCAGGTGCCTCTCCTCAGGGCTTGGCAGCACAGATTTGGAGGCTTTCCCGTGAACATGTCTGCCGTGCTGGCTCTCAAGGTGCTCGTGATGTTTCTTCTGGTCGGCATCGGCTATGCGCTGTTCCGTGCCGGCAAGATCACGATGGAGGGAAACAGGGTCATCGGCAACATCCTGATCTATCTTTCCCTTCCTGCTGTCATCATCAAGTCCCTCCTCATCGAGCACACGGCAGAGCATACGGCAGCGCTCGTCGAAGGAACGGCTGTCTCGCTTCTGCTCCTTCTCCTCGCGGCTGTGGTGGCCCGCATCGTCTGCGGCAAGGACGCTATCGGCAACTTCGCTGCCACCTTCTCGAACCCGAGCTTCTTCGGCATCCCTCTGGTAATCGCGACCGTCGGTGCCCAGAGCGTCTTCTACAATGTCGGCTTCATTGCCCTCATGAACATAGGGCAGTGGACCTACGGCGTGAGCCTTATCACGCACGAGAAGGGAGAGCCCGCACCTACCGCCAAAGAGGTGCTGCACAGCCTTGCTTCGGCTCCCTTCATGATTGCAGCCCTCATAGGCATCGTGCTCTATGCGACGCAGGCACCGCTGCCTTCTGTCATTGCGACATGCCTCGACGATGTGGCAGCCCTGAATACCCCGCTTGCAATGTTCACGATCGGCGTCTATCTGGCCAAGACCGACCTGAAGCAGATGTTCACACGCAGCCAGAACTACCGTGTCGCGCTCTGCCGCATCGTGCTGGCCCCTCTTGCCTCCCTGGCGCTTCTGACCCTGATGCCCATCTCGAGCTACGAGATGCGCATGGCGCTGCTCATCGCCTCTGCCTGCCCGGTAGGATCCAATGTGGCCGTCTATGCCCAGCTGCACGATGCCGACTATTCCTACGCCGTCGAGACTGTCGTGATATCGGTGCTCCTCTCCATCCTGACGGTACCTGCCATTGCAGGCCTGGCCAATGCCATCTGGCTCTAGCAGGCCATCCTGCCCGCAGGAAATGGCAGCGCCGAAGCAAAAGGCCCTCTTCATCCTTCAGGGCAAGAAGCGCAGATGCATCAGGACGCTGCAGGTGCTGCCCCTGGCATTCCTGCATGTCGGTCAGGCCCCGCAGGAGACGCTCATGCCGGCAACGGCCGCACAGATGCGCATGGGCGCACGGCAGGCAGCCAGGGCCCGCTTCTTCCTGGAGAGCGCAGACGCATGATCTTCCGGACCGAAGATGCGGCATGTGCGGCAGCACGCCGAAGAACAGGGGGCCTTTGGTTTTGAGGCCAGCGCGCAGGCATGCCTCTGCACAAAGAAACGGGCCCACCGAAGCGGGCCCAGCCAGCTGCTATGGGAGGCTATCTCCTGCTGTGGCGGGAAGCCTCGTGCCTTCCTCCTCTGCGCATCTCGATCGTACCTTCGCGCCTCCTGCGCTTGCGGTCGGCTGCGGCAGACGAGAGCATTCCCAGAAGGCACCCCAAGAGAACGGCAACAACAATCGCCAGGATGGTTGTATCGCTCATGGAGCTCCTTTCTCTCGCGTAACCAATGCATTCTAGGATGCCACGAGAGCGGCAGCTCCTTTCATCTTCCCCTAAAACCACAGCGACCTGACACATACCCATCAATGCGAAAGGAGGTGCAGCCATGCAGCTGCACCTCCTTCTTTCACGTGTTTTATACCAATCTAGAGGCTCTTCAGGTCCTCGAGGCTCAGCACCTTGAAGCCTGCCTCCTCGATTGCGAAGGTCGCCTTCGAGGCTGCTGCAGGGTCGGAGATCTTGAGCGCATCGACGGCGTAGTCTCCTGCCACCTGGAAGCAGTAGCCATACTCGACCGGGATATCGAGGTCATCGAGGATGCCCAGAAGGTCTGCCAGAGAGCCTGGGCGGTCAGGCAGCTTGATGAGCGATACCTTCGTTATGGACGCCCGGTAGCCGCGCTTGTTGAGCTCATCGCGTGCGGCAGAAGGGTTCGCGCAGAGGATGCGCACGACACCGTATTCAGGTGTATCCATGAGGGTCAAGGCATCCATGTTGATGCCAGCGTCTGCCAGAGCACGGCAGAGCTTTGCGAGGCGTCCTTCTTCGTTCTCCAGGAATACTGTCAGCTGGTCTACCATCGCTACTCCTGTCCCCTCTTGTCGATGACACGCTTTGCCTTGCCTTCGCTTCTGGGCAGCGACTGCGGCTCGACGAGGCGCACCTTCACGCCGACGGAGAGTGCTGTCTTGAGCGCTGCCTGGATACGATTCTGCAGGTTCTCGATGGCACCAGTCGAGTCGAAATCGAAGTCCGGATTGACTTCTGCCTTGAGCGTGACGACGTCGAGATAGTTCTTCGTCGTGAGCTCGATCTGATACCACGAGGACACCTCGTCGAAGGTGCCCATGACGTTCTCGATCTGGCTCGGGAAGACGTTGACGCCGCGGATGATGAGCATATCGTCCGTACGCCCATGGATGCGGTCGATCCTTCTGTGGGTGCGTCCGCAGGGACAGGAGCCCGGAAGAATCCTTGTAATGTCGCGCGTGCGATAGCGGAAGACGGGCGATGCCTCGCGGTCAAGGGTGGTGACGACAAGCTCTCCCCACTCGCCGTCGGGCAGCACCTGGCCTGTTGCCGGGTCGATGATCTCGCAGAGGAAGTGGTCTTCTGCGATATGGAGCCCCTGCTGTGCCAGGCACTCCACGGCGACACCCGGTCCCATGGTCTCTGTCAGGCCATAGACATCGAGGACCTTGTAGTTGAGCTTCTTCTCAAGCTCTTTCCTGAAGTTGTCGGAGAATGCCTCTGCGCCGTGGATGCCGACACGCAGATGGAACTCGCGGGCAGGATCGATGCCCATGGAGATGGCCGTATCTGCGATATGCATGGCATAGCTCGGCGTGCAGCAGAGGATGGTCGAGCCCATTTCGCGCATGACCCTGATCTGGCGCTCGGTGTTGCCGGCCGAGATGGGTATCGTCGTGCATCCTGCTGCCTTGGCACCATAGTGGGCACCGAGGCCGCCCGTGAAGAGGCCATAGCCATAGGCAATCTGCGCCACATCGTTCGGTCCGCCGTCGGCATACCTGATGCCACGGGCGAAGCACTCTCCCCAGAAGTCCAGGTCATGCTCTGTATAGGCGCCGACGGTCGCTACACCGGTCGTGCCGGAGGACATATGGATCTCGCGCACTTCGGAAAGCGGCACGGCAAGCATGCCATACGGATAGGCATCCCTCAGGTCCTGCTTCGTAACGAAGGGAGCCTTCTTCACATCATCGAGGCTGGAGATGGAATAGGGATCAAAGCCCGCCTCGTCGAAGCTCTTCTTGTAGAAGGGGATCTTCTCGTAACACTGGACGGCGGTCTTCTTGATTCCCTCGAGCTGCAGCGCCTCAATCTGGTCGTGCGGCAGCGTCAGGATGTCTTCCTTAGACTCCATGCCTCTCACCTTTCTGTTCCCAACTCTCTCTGCGCCGAGCCTGAGCCCGGGCGCACTACATCCTAGCCGCCTTCTATGTCCGGTCCATTTCGGCTGAACGCTGCATCCCGTGAGCGGTTGCCTACTCAGCGTTGCCGGAGCCACAGAACTGTGGAAGCGATGAGAAGGTGAGTTGAAGCCTTCTTGCAAACATCAGCTATCGTTGTCAGATGGCAGATGCGGGTGCAATAGAGATGCACCAGCGATGCCCGAAATCCTTAACGCGGCGCGGGCGGCGCAGGTGTTGATTGCTCAGAAGCCCGGTGGCCACCGGGCTTCATTCGTTAAAGTGCGTCTTCCTTATGATGCTTTATGTTCCCTTCTGATCCTGACCAACTCTTCCGCGATCTCGAGAATGGTTTTCAGGATCCCCGCAAAGAACGCAAGGACCTGCAGGATTTCAAGGATATTGTCCTGAGGCTCCCTCGATCTCTCGAAGCGCCACCCGCATCCGGATATCGCTTGTGCAGGCTGCATTCCACAAGACACGTCTTTCACGTCTCGCTATCCCTGCTGACGCATATCTTTCAGAGTTTATGCAGGACATATGTCGTTTCTGGCACCAGCAAGGGCAGGGCCCAGCCTTGCTGCCCCATCTCTGCCGAGCAGAGCTGCACGTTTCGGCACATGGCATGACATGCCATCTGGCATATCCAGATATCCGGTTGTCTATGCAAGTCTTTCATTGCGCCTCAAAGACGTACAATTGCGGAAGCTGAAGCTTCCGGCACAAAGGAGAGGAACATGCTTCGAATCGGCCTTCTTACGAGCGGCGGCGATTGCCAGGCCCTCAACGCCACGATGCGCGGCATCGTGAAGACGGTTCTCCACAACTCGAAGGAGAACGTCGAGATCTACGGCTTTGAGGACGGCTATCAGGGCCTCATCTATGGGCGCTATCGCCAGATGAAGTGGAAGGACTTCTCCGGCGTGCTGACCCAAGGCGGCACGATCCTGGGCACGAGCCGCACCCCCTTCAAGATGCTCGACGTTCCGGAAGCAGACGGAGTCCAGAAGGTCCCTGCCATGAAGAAGACGTACAAGAGCCTCAAGCTTGACTGCCTCTTCATGCTTGGCGGCAACGGCTCCACGAAGACAGCAAACCGCCTCTCCCAGGAAGGTCTGAACGTTATCGCCCTTCCCAAGACCATCGACAACGATACCTGGGGAACCGACATCACGTTCGGCTTCACCTCTGCCATCGATGTGGCCACCCGCTACCTCGACGAGATCAAGACCACGGCATCTTCCCACAATCGCGTCTTCGTCGTTGAGATCATGGGCCACAAGGTCGGCTGGATCCCTCTCTATGCAGGCATTGCCGGCGGCGCTGACGTGATTCTTCTTCCTGAGATCCCCTACGATATCAAGAACGTCGTCCGCGCCATCGAGTCCCGCGAGCAGTCCGGCGGCCGCTATGCCCTCGTCGCCTGCGCAGAAGGCGCCATCTCCAAGAAGCAGGCAGCAATGCCCAAGAAGGAGTACAAGAAGCTCGTGGCCCAGCGCCGCTACTCCGTTGCCTATGAGATTGCAGACGAGATTGCACAGCTCACGTCCCGCGAGGTCCGTGTCGGCATTCCTGGCCACACGCAGCGTGGCGGCACCCCTGATGCCCAGGACCGCATCTTTGCGACCCAGTGCGGCGTCGAGGCAGCCCGTGCCCTCTTCGATCATGACTATGGCTGCATGATTGCCAAGGTCAACAACAAGATGGTGCGTGTCCCGCTTGCTGATGTTGCAGGCAAGCTCAAGTACGTCGACCCGAAGTCGGACCTGGTCCAGGAGGCAAAGCTTCTGGGCATCAGCTTCGGCGACGAGTAAGGCCGAAAGCGCCAATTGCAGCCCTTCCGGAAAGAGCCTGGAGCGCAAGCTTCAGGCTCTTTTTTCATGAGGAATGGGCAATGCGCGCGAGACGTACCAGCTCATCCAGCCATTCCTCTTCATCCATGAGGACAAGCTGCGCGTGGGGCCTGCCCCGTGATTCGCCGAGGCGTACCTGGCAGGAAAGCATCCCATCCTCCGCCTCCTCCTCTCCGAAGAAGGTACGCACCTTCCAGAAGGAAGCAGCGGGAACAAGGCCGACGGGCGCCCCGTCCACACAGCAGGCAAGATTCTGTTTTCCTGCGCATGCACCTTCGATCCAGCAGAGCTCGGCAGCATAGGTGCCTGGCCCCTGCTTCTCCAGCAGGGATGCCGCCGCCTCGACAGCCGCCTTCCTCTGCCCCAGCGCCATCTGAAGGCGTCCGGAGCGCTCCTGGGCAGCAATCCTCAGGTAGCTGCCGTCTGCCAGAAGATGCCTGAAGCAGAAGGCCGTAGCCCTCGCATCATCTTCTGCATCATGCGGATGGAACGTATATCCATAGGTTGCTGCACACTCGGAAAGCCTCACCCACCGCTTGCTGCCCCATTTCCTCGAGGGCTCTCCATGCACGCGGGCAAACTCCTTCATCACATCGAAGGTATTGCGGGGCCAGGAAGAGAGGACTCCCACACGGCGAAGCATCGAGAGGTCATAGCTGACGTTGTAGCCAGAGACGAGGCCAGCTGACCCAAGCGTCTCTGCCAAGGAGGGTGCCAGCTCCTCTATCGTGGGAGCGTCTCTGACATCTGCATACGTGATGTGGTTCACCTCTGCAGCGCCAGGCCACTTCGTATGGTGCTGAGGCCTCACGTAGCTTGAGAGCAGGGTCTCGCCGTACCCATCCACGACAGCGATCTCGAGGATCTCATCGCCGTCAGAAAAGCCTGTCGTCTCCGTATCGAAGATGGCGACTCTGCTCAAGGGACAGCCGAAGAGCGCATCCGAGAGGTCTTCGAACTCATGCATCAGGTGCGCCCCTCATCTCTGGCTGCCAATACATACTAGAAGCGGAAGCTCTCCGCTCCCTCAATCTCGAGATTTGCCTCGAAGAAGGCCTTCATGGCCGCAATGCCCAGAGCGGTATCCTCGATGCCTGTCGTCTCATAGGCAGAGTGCATCGCAAGCTGCGGCATGCCCACATCCACCGCATGGAGCGAGACCTGGGTGTTGGAGAGATTGCCCAGAGTCGAGCCTCCACGCATATCGGAGCGATTCGCGAAAGTCTGGTAGGGGATCTTCGCCTCGTCGAGTATCGCAGAGAGTGCAGAGCGGCTGAAGGCATCAGAGGTATAGAGCTGGTTTGCCGCCTCCTTGATAACAATGCCGTGATTGAGCTGGCAGCGGTTGACCTCATCCGACTTTTCAGGGTGGTTCGGATGCACGGCGTGCGCATTGTCGGCACTCACAAGGAAGGACTTTGCATATGCCTCATGGAGCTCCTCTGCGCTCCAGCCCAGGCCGGAAGCGACACGGGAGAGCGTATCCCTCAGAAGTGTCGACATCGCGCCCTGCTTCGTGTTCGAGCCCACTTCCTCGTTGTCGAAGCAGGCAAGAACGCTCACATCGTGCGGGTTCTCGGAGGAGAGGAAGGCTTCGAGCCCGGCGTAGACGCTCTGGAGATCGTCCAGGTGTCCTGCACTCACGAACTTATCTGCCGCTCCCCAGATGGTAGGCTTCTCGCGGTTCACGAGATAGAGGTCGCGCCCGAGGATATCCTCTGCCTTGCAGCCCAGCTCTTCTGCCAGAAGGTCGTCCAGAGAGCCCTGCTTCAGCTTTCCGGCCGACCAGAGCGGCAGGAGATCTATCTGCCTGTTCGGGCCGAAAGACTTGTTCACGTCGCGGTCCATATGTACCGCCAGGGACGGGATCAGGAGAAGGTCGCGATCGAAGTGGACAAGATGCTCCTTCGCTCCCCTGCCCTCGCGCACATAGACCCTGCCTGCCAGCGTGAGCGGACGATCGAACCATGTGTAGTCGATCATGCCGCCGTAGGCTTCCACATCAAGACGAAGGTAGGACTCGGGGCCTGAGAGCTCAGGAACATTCTTGAGCTTGAAGGTCGGGGAATCATTGTGCGCCGCGACGAGCTGGAAATGGGGCGCATCGAGCGTCTCCCCTGCCTTCCAGGCAATGAGGCTCGAGTCGTTCCTGACGGTGTAGTACTTTCCGCCCTTTGCCTGTGTCCAGGACGTGCCCTCAGGAAGATAGGCAAAGCCTGCTTTATCGAGACGGGCGCGCAGCGCCTTGACCGTGAAGAATGCACAGGGGCTCTCGCAGATGAACTGCAGGAGCCCCTGGGATGCCGTACGTGAATCCAAGATCGTGCTCTCCTTCCGCTAGACCAGAAGGCCGATAAGCCAGCAGGCTGCACCTCCCAGAAGCATCGTGACGGGAAGGGTGACAAACCAGGCCTGGACGATATCGGCCGCAACACCCCAGTTTACCTTCCTGAGGCCCTTGGCGGAACCGGCACCCATGATCGACGTCGTTATGACCTGAGTCGTGGAGACGGGTGCGCCGATCGCTGTCATGATCTGGATTGCGATGGCAGAGGAGGTCTCGGAGACAAAGCCCATGACGGGCTCGAGCTTCGTGACGCCGCCGCCGACCGTCTTCATGATACGCTGGCCGCCGACCGAGGTGCCCAGAGCCATCGTCGCAGCGCAGAAGATCTTGACCCAGAGGGGAACACCAGAGCCAGGAGCGATGAGGCCCTCGGAAATCAGCGCAATCGTGATGATGCCCATCGTCTTCTGGGCATCATTCGAGCCATGACTGAATGCCATGAACATGGAAGAGCAGATCTGCAGGCGGTGGAAGAGTAGGTTCGCACGGTGCGGCACCCAGTTCGCGAAGAGCTCGAACACAAGCTTCATAAGGAAGAAGCCCAGGCAGAGGCCTATCAGAGGAGAGGTGATGAGGGGAATGACGACCTTGTCGAGGACGCCCGTCCAGATGATGTCCTGAAGACCTCCGGTCGCGACGATCGTGGCACCAATCAGAGAGCCGATCAGGGCATGGGAAGAGCTCGAGGGGACGGACTTCCACCAGGTGAAGAGGTCCCAGATGATGGCACCGACAAGCGCGGCCAGAATCACATAGAGCTCCGGCGTGATGCTCACGAGCCCCTCGGCGATGGTCAGGGCGACGCCCTCGTGCGTGAGGGCACCAATGAAGTTCATGCCAGCCGACATGAGAATCGCGACGCGAGGCGGAAGGGCTCTTGTATAGACCGTCGTCGCAATGGCATTGGCTGAATCGTGGAAGCCGTTGATGAGCTCGAATACAAAGGCTGCCACAAGCACGCCCACAAGCAGCCCGCTAAGCATTCTTCAGCACCACATTGCCGACGAGGGCTGCCACGGTCTTGCAGGAGTCGAGGATCTCTTCCTGCTTGTTGTAGATCGTGTTCCACTTGAGAAGATGGGTTGGCACAGGATCCTTCTCATCGAAAAGGCGTGCGAGCGCATCGTGGAAGACAGCATCGCCCTCATCCTCGATCTTGTGGATCTTCCCTGCCTCCTCCATCACCACAGGGTCGCGGCGGAAGTCATGGAAGTGCTGGAAGAGCGTATCCATGCAGTGGCAGGCTTCATTGGCAAGACGTGCCATCTCCGTCGCCTCAGGAGGATTCGTGTTCACGTGGAAGAGCTCGTAGCGCCTCGAGACATTCTCCATCCCATCCACCACATCATCCATCTTGAGGATCAGAGACGAGATGTCCTCGCGGTCGAAGGGCGTGATGAAGGACTCGCTCAGATGCTCGAAGATGCGCGAAAGCATCTTGTCGCAGTCGGTCTCATACTGCTTCATCTCTTCGAGACGGTCCATGTGCTCTGGATAGGTCGAGATGATATCGAAGTAGCAGTCAGATGCTGACAGGATCTTGGCTGAAAGCTCCTGGAACATCTCATAGAACTGGTCTTCCTTCTTGCTGACTCGGGACATGGGGCTCCAACCTACACAGAGAGTAAAGACAATGTTAAGTATAGGTAAAGCGCACGTTAGGCCCCACCAGATTGGCCGTTTGTGGAGAAATGTACGCCTTCTGCGAGATATCCGACAGCTTTCGCGGAATATGTGTATGAAATTGGGCCGAAGCGCTTCCATCCATCTTCGCGCATGCGGCATCCGGTGCACACAGAAACGGTGCATCGCATCCGAGATGACGCATCCCTGAAGCCCAGCATATCCTGCATGCCCCAAGCCTCTGCCGCACTGTCAGATGGCACAACGTGCTAGGCTAGAGTGAATCAGAAAGCAAGCTATCCGGATGCAGGCACCACATGAATCTCGCACAGGCCATCGAGCATGCAAACTCCATCGTGTTTCCCGGCTTCCTCGTCGGCGACGAGGCAATGACGGAAGAGCGCCACAAGAACGAGGAAGCGCTCGTCCTCCTCATGGACGCCTGGAAGACGGCGCCTCTGGGCCAGGAGCCCTTCGGCTTCGATACCGTGAGGAAGCTCGCCGACAGGAACCGCGAGCTCTGCGACCTCTATGGGACAGAGAGGCTGAGAGACGAGCCGGTAGCGACGCTTGCAAGGAAGCTTCCCGACTCAGACCTTGTGCACGCCGTCGCCGTGATGCAGCACCGCTCCGATGCAGATGTGGCACGCACGGCAGGAAGAGATCTCAGGGATCTGGGCGTTGCCTGGCAGGAGGCTCCGGTCTCAGGCATGATACTGGGCATCGATCTCGAGACGACCGAGCGCGACCCAGCACGCGGCTACATCATCAATGTGGGCTTCGAGTTCATGTATATGTCTCCCAAGGCAAAGCCCACGAACGGCCATGCTGCCTATTTCGGCATCCCCGAGATGTACAAGGAGAAGGGCGTGCCCTTGACCGAGGTGCACCACATCACCTGGAAGGACCTCGACGGCAAGACTCCCTTCCGCGAGGCAAAGGCCGTCCAGGAAGCGCTCATCAAGATCCTCGAGCGCTATCCCTTCATGGCACACAATGCTGCCTTCGAGGATTCCTGGCTGACACTCCACCTCGATGGCTATGCCGAAGGCAGGAAGGCCGGCAGGATCGTGCCGATCGACACGCGCGACATCTGCAGGAGATGCGACCCCGAGGTCAAGAACCTTCCCCGCGAGGCAAGACCTGCTGCCCTTGAGTCCTGGGCAAGGCGTCGCAAGGTCCTGAAGAAGAGCCAGAAGGAGCGCCACTTGGGGCTTGAGGACGTGGACCTCATGTTCAAGACAGTCCAGGCAGAGTTCTCAGAGCGCACGATGTTCGCGTCCTGATTGAAGACCCCATAGATACGAAAGCAGCCCGCAGTGCCTATGCGCATCTGCGGGCTGCAATCTTTATTGGGAAGTGAGAGAGGAAGGGGTTCGAAAGAGGGGTTTCCGAACTTACTCCTGCCAGGCCTTTGCCTCGGCCTCGGAGATCGGACGAATGTCCTCGCCGGCAGCGTACGGGGACTCGGTGCCGCCGACGCCGTGGAGGAAATAGAAGCCAGAGCGGTTCTTGAAGAGGGACTCCTCGTAGCCGGCTGCGTCGCCGAACTCGCCGAAGGTCTTGTGACCGACCTCGGTCGACTTCTCGGTGTCGTAGCTGTGACGCTTGCCCTGGAAGGTCATGGTCTTGCGCATATCAGATGCTCCTTCAAAATGTCAATATATTTTCCGCCAAATGTACTCGACAGCCGTTATATTACGCAACTCGACATGTCGAGCAGCCGGCAACAGCCAATTTGCGCAGGTTATTCACAGGATGTTCATCAACTATCAGAATCTCGAAACATGGACGCCCTATGTACTCGACATCGACTCGTTTCCGCAGACGGCAGAAGTCGACCTCTGCTCGACATGTCGAGCAGAGTGATAGTGAGACTATCATCCCTGTCGAGTACTCCTGTTCGGCAGGGCATTGCCTTTGTTTCATCAGATAGCACACGCATGTGCCTGCCTTGGCATGCTTCCCATGCATGCCCGCTTTCCAGGAACGCAAGGCCGAAAGCAGCCTCCTCTGCGTAGCATCTTTCTTGCAGAACACATCTGAGCAGGGAGACGCAATGGAACGCTATACGCTTTCAGATGGATATGAGATGCCGAAGATTGGCTTGGGGACCTTCCAGATGAAGCCAGAAGAGGCAGAAGCTGCAGCAGCTTCTGCGCTTGCAGCGGGATACAGGCACATCGATACCGCCAACATATGCATGAACGAGCGGGCAGTGGGCCGTGCAATCAAGCGTAGCGGCATCTTCGTGCCCTCCAAGCTCTGGCCAAGCGTCTGCCGCGCAGGAGCAGAAGCGATAGGCGCAACGCTCTCACGCCTGGACACCGACTATCTCGATATGCTGATCCTCCACCAGCCAGCAGGCGACTATGTCAGGGCCTGGAAGGCGATGGAGGATGCCTATGCGCAGGGCAAGATACGCACACTCGGCCTCTCGAATTTCTTCGAGAAACAGATGCAGAAGGTCATGGCTTCAGCGCATGTCATGCCTCAGCTCGTGACGGTCGAGTGCCATCCCTGCCATCAGCAGCGCGAGCTCAGAAGCTACCTCAAAGCCCACAGCATCCTCCTCGAAGCCTGGTATCCGCTGGGTCATGGAGACAGGAGGCTTCTGGAGGAGCCTGCATTCGTGCGCCTGGCAAAGAGCTATGGCAAGACGCCTGCCCAGATAGTTCTTCGCTGGCAGTACAGATGGGCACTTCCGTCATCCCCGGCTCGACGAATCCTGCCCATGTTGCCGTGAATGCCGATATATTCGATTTCCCGCTTTCCACCTTCGAGATGGCAGAGATAGCAGCGCTCGATGGAAAGAGGCGCTACTTCCACCAAAACCGGATGAGCCTTCTTGCCTATCGCATGATGCGTCCCGACTTCGACGCTCAGAGATAGCCTCTGGTCCAGCCAGGAAGCCTGCAAAAGAGCATTGGACATGCATTCCCGAAGGCCATGCGAGCACGGATCGGCACGCAAAGAAGATGCCGGCCCCGCATGAGCGGCGCCGGCATCAGACCATGGACTATGAGAGAAGCTCTACTCCATGAGCTTTGTGACCTCGGAGGCAAATTCGACCGGGTCGTCGATAGGCAGGCCCTCGACGAGCAATGCCTGATCGTAGAGGATGTGGCCATAGAGCTTGAGCCTGTCCTTGTCCCCTGCCTTCTCTGCAGCAACAAGCTTGCCGAAGACCGGGTGTGCAGCATTGAGCTCGAGCACGCGCTTGGCCTTGGGGGCAGTTCCTGCCTCAGGGCCCTGGGCAATCACACGCTCCATCTCAAGGGACACGGGGCCTTCTGCAGAGACGCGGGCCGGTGCATCCTCAAGACCAGCGGCCACCGTGACATCCTCGACCTTGCCATCCAGTGCTTCCTTCATGGCAGAGAAGAGGTCCTTGTTCTCGTCAGCCGTCTTCTTTGCGTCAGCCTTCTCATCCTCTGTCGCGAAGTCCACGTCCTTGCTCGAGACGTTCGTGAACGTGAGGTCGCGGGCATCGGTGCCCTTGTGCTCGGAGTCCCCTGCCACAGCATCCACATGGTAGGTGCGCATGACCTGGAACATGAACTCGTCGACATCCTGCGTGCAGAGAAGGACATCGAAGCCATGGTTGAGTGCAGAGCTCACGACCGGCATCTTCTGGATGCGGTCACGGGACTCGCCTGCAGCGTAGTAGATCCTGTCCTGGCCTTCAGGCATTGCATCGACGTATTCCTTGAGCGTGACGTACTTGTTCTGCTTCACCGACCAGAAGAGCAGGAGGTCTGCAAGCTCATCGGCCTTGGAGCCGTAGGAGTTGTAGATGCCGAACTTGAGGCCACGGCCGAAGTTCTCGAAGAACTTCTCATAGGCTTCGCGGTCATTGTCGCGCATATCCTGGAGCTCGGACGTGATCTTCTTCTCGACACGACGTGCGATGGCACGGAGCTGTGCGTTCTGCTGGAGCGTCTCACGGGAGATGTTGAGCTTCACATCAGGCGAGTCGACGACACCACGGACGAAGTTGTAGTAGTCCGGAAGCAGGTCTGCGCACTTGTCCTGGATGAGGACATTCGAGCTATAGAGGGCAAGGCCCTTCTGGTAGTCCTTGCTGTAGAGATCGAACGGTGCCTCGCTGGGGATGAAGAGCAGCGCGTCATAGGAGATCGTGCCCTCAGCGTGGAAGCTGATCGTGCGGGCCGGCTTTGCCCAGTCATGGAAGGTCGACGTATAGAACTCGTCGTAGTCCTTCTGCTCGACCTCGCCCTTGCGCTTCTTCCAGATCGGCGTCATGGAGTTCAGCGTATCGAGCTCCTGGTACTCTTCGTACTCGGGCTTGTAGTCGTCGCCTGCATCTTCCGGCTTCGGTTTCTGGCGGCTCTTTGTCACCATCATCTGGATCGGGTGGCGCACATAGTTCGAGTACTTCTCGACGAGCTCGCGCAGGCCCCACTCGGAGAGATACTTGTCCGTATCGTCTTCCTCGGTGGAATCCCGCAGATATACGATCACATCGGTGCCGTGGTCGCCAGCGCCCGAGCGCTCACCTTCCTTCGCCTCCTCTACCGTGTAGCCGGAGACGCCGTCAGATTCCCACGCATAGGCAGCATCTGCGCCATATGCACGGCTCACGACGCGGACCTTGCTTGCGACCATGAAGGCAGAATAGAAGCCGACGCCGAACTGGCCGATGATGTCCATATCGGAGCCCTGGTGCTCAGCGTTCTCCTCCTTGAACTGCTCGGAGCCAGAATGGGCGATTGTGCCGAGGTTCTTGTCGAGCTCTTCCTTGGTCATGCCGATACCGTTATCGGAGACCGTGATGGTGCGGGCATCCTTATCGAAGGAAAGACGGATGGCAAGGGAGCTCTGGTCCACCTTCACATCCGGATTCGTAAGGCTCTCGAAGCTCAGCTTGTCGATAGCATCCGACGCATTCGAGATGAGCTCGCGGAGGAAGATCTCCTTGTTCGTATAGATGGAATTGATCATGAGATCGAGAAGCTTCTTGCTCTCAGTCTTGAACTGTTTCATATGCATCCTCTCACATTGCTTTGCAGGACAGCTATGTCCTGCCCTCTCCATACCTTTACCGATGTACCCGCTGAAAATGCATCTATTCAAGATGAGGCATAAAATCTGATATTGAAGCGCTTAGGTTTCGCTTTCTGGCTCCACAAGACGACAATGCGGAGCGGCATTGCCTGCTGCACGACAGTTCTTCATTGCTTGTATGGTTGGCACAGCAATTCTTCCGCCCTGCCGCTCCCGGCGAAAGACACGTTCGATAGATGCCAGCGATGCGTACGACAGATGCATCGTCCAGAGATTGGATTGCACATGGCCATGACTGCCGATAGCGACGAGGATCTCGAAAGAGAGTTCACGGAGGTGTGCCGCGAGATAGGTCTGTCCCCCTCCGAGACTTTTGCCATCTTTGCACGGGCGGTCATACGCGGACGCAGGATTCCCTTCATGCCTTCAGCTGAAGGCATGAAGGAGCATGCAGTGCATGAACCTGAGCTTTCCATCTCGGGCGGAATCGCCCGGGACATTGCTGACCTGCAGGCAGGGGATGTCATCTCTCGCGAGAAGTCTCGTACGATGCGCGCGGCACGAAGAAGAGATGCGTGAAGTCTTGGAACGTCCATCATGCCCGGCTCGATTGCGAAGCTCAATCCTGCTGGTGTCCGCTGACGCTTCTGAGATATGGACCATGCATTCGCTCCCGAAGAGCCTGAGGAGATGCTGGGACGGCTCAATCTCGTCGAGAGCTCACCTCCTCTCCATCTCTTGCATGGAGAGAGGCATTTCACAAGAAAGAGCGCTGCCTTAAGAGGAATAATTCCTGCAGAACACAACTCAGTTCCAGGAGAGGAGCTGCACATATGAAGAGCGTCCTTATCAAAGACACGACCCGCGAAGAGCGGATAGAGATCATCCGCAAGGGTCTGTCATTCTGTGCCGATGGCAGCTGCGAGAACTGCAGCGGCTGCTCCATGGGTGTGGCATCAATCGACACGATGTATCAGCCCTACATTGACGGCAAGCTCGAACTTGCCGAGGTCAACATGCTGCATGCTGCAAAGCGCTACACGCTGGGCGGCGGCTACAACGTGGATTCGGACAGGAAGTAGGTTCCATACACACAGACATGACGCAGGGCGTCCGGCATCTGCCGGGCGCCCTGCTGCGTTTCCTGCTCTGTCTTTCTGCTCTTACAGCCTGACGGGCGTATTCACGAGCCTGCCTTCTGCATCATGGCCGACAGAAATCGCAAAGTCGAAGCGGTCCACATCGACGCAGTATGCGAAGTCCTTGACAGGGAACTCTGGACGCTTGGGATCGAAGAACTTGGCACCGCAGGTGGTGTCGAAGCCTATCGCTTCCCTCTGGCAGGCAAGGTGTGCCACCTTGGGGTCTTCCCCTTCGAGGAGCGCCTTGATGTAGCGGGCACAGAGCACATCCTCATCAGCCCTTGCCACGCCGGCATTGCCCATTGCGACGATGGAGACTGTCTCAGGGTTCTTCTGCTTGATATAGCGTGCCGTCGCCGCTGCATTCGCAAGAGAGGAGCAGACGACCTCGGTAGCACCTGTGGCATTCACGATGCCCTGTGTGCCAGCAGAGGTCGTGTGGATGCAGGTCTTGCCTGTAAGGTCCACGCCCGCTACCTGGACGGGCGAGTTGCCATACTCGAAGCCTTCGACCTGCGCTCCCCCGCGCTCGCCGAAGCTCACATACTCCGGATGCTCGCGCTTGAGCGCCAGGGCATCCTCGACAGAGCCGATCGGATAGATCTTCTCTGCGCCCTGGTTGAAGAGATAGGGCTCGAGCGTAAAGGCACGGAACACATCGATCACGACAGTGAGGCCTTCTGCCTTCTTAGCACCCTCGACGAGTTCCAGAATCTGTACCTTCATGTTCTGCCCCTTCCTCTGAGTCGTTCCGTGCCTACCCTACGACTCTGAATCGGTGCCGTCGATGAAATTGATGGACTTCACCTGAGGCACATGGATCTCTATGAGGTTCTTGATCTGCTGCCTCTCGCCTGTCGTGAGTGCACGGTCTGCTTCCACTGTGGCTACGACCTGCTGGGACGGCGTATCGCCTCCGGAGACAAACTCGGTGCCGACGTGGTACTCAGTGCGGCAGGGCACGCGGCCTGAAGCTCCTGCGCCGTGAGCTGCGTCTCATAGGTATCCATAGAGCTCACGGTAGCAGCATCGTTGGTAGCTGCAGCCTGTCTCACCATGTCTGCTGTCATGAATATGCACGGCACGGCGAAGAGCGCCGTAGCGATGATGAGGGTACGGCGGATGCGCTTGGCAGAGCGCTCGGAATCGGCACGTGCCGCGGCAGCCGGACAGAGCGGGATGCGCAGGGCCAGAAGAACAATCTCTGCCGCAAAGGCGATGAAGACGACATTGAGCGCGAACTCATAGAAGGCACTCAATGCCTGGACGATGTTTCTGATGGAGAGGTAGTAGCCGACAGCGCAGAGCGGCGGCATCAGGGCTGTTGCGACCGCAACGCCTGCAATGAGTGTCGTCGGCTCCTGGTTGCGGGAGTTTCCCAGGCCTCCCGCAAAGCCGCCGGCAAGGGCGATGAGCACATCCCAGACGGTGGGCGTCGAGTTCGTGAGGAGCTCGTTCGTCTCATAGGAAAGAGGCGTCAGCACGAAGTAGAGGGTCGAGGTCGCAAGGCAGAAGGCAACCTGTATGGCAAGACCCAGGAGTGCGTCTCCGAGCGTGTGCCGGTCGAGCGTTGCCACCGAATAGGAGATGGCCAAAACCGAGCCCATGAGCGGGCAGATCAGCATGGCACCGACAATGGCTTCGGTCGAGTTCGTGTTGAGGCCGATCGAGGCGATGAGCATTGCAACGATAAGGATGCAGAGATGGGGACCATCAAGACGCGAGCCATTCACGAAGCGGCGGCGAATCTCCTCGAAGGAAGCCCTGCCTTCACGCACGTTGAAGAGGCTTGCAAGATGCCGCCTGAGCCTTCCAGTCGTGCTCTTCTCTGCATGCGTTCTTTCCACTGCCCTCACCTCTCGCTTTCGCCGGCTATATACCCGCTGAAAGGAGACAGAAACTCTCTTCTCCCCTTCTCTCGGGATGTGGCCACATGAAAGCCGGAATGCGGCATATCTGGATTGCGGGAATCCGTAAAGGTTCTACGTACAGACGTTCTTATGCGTGCAAGCGTGTAGAATGGATTCTGTATAGGAAAACTCGGGTCTGTGCAGGAGGTGCAGCGGATGGCAAGGAGACGTTCCAGAGAGGAATGGGACAATATCTTGGACGGTCTTCTGGAAGACATGCGCAGGCAGCTCCGCGGCGAGGCATCCTTTGCCCAGACCGCTGAAGATGAGCCTCTCATCATGCGTGGCTCCGACTTCCTGAATAAGAAGGCAGCAGCTGACGCCTCAAAGCCTGCCGAACCTGCAGCAGTAACGAAGAGCTCCGCTGTTCCCTCAAACCCCATAGACCCCACCCGCAGACGCAGAAGCCAGCTCATCGAAGCATCGAAGAAGGCAGATCTCACCGATTCCGGCACGTTCGAGCGCTTCTTCCCCGAAGCGGCACGCTTCGTGAATGCAGATGAGGAAGCATCAGACGAAGCCATCCCTTCAAGGGATGAGCTCAAGCCTGCCCAGAGGACCGCTCCAGCCCACACATCGCCGAGCACGGCATATGACACGGGGGCAATCGACTTCGCGTCTGACGGATTTGCAGACGATACCGATACGTTCGGCTATGGCGCAGAAGCTGACGACTTCGATGACAATCTCGAGAGCCCGGACTGGTTCAGCGCAGAGACGATGGCATCAGGGTCGGCCAATAGCGGCTACAGCAGCTATGGAGCAACGTATCGCAGCAGCTACTATGACGGCTATGGCGGATACAAGCCACAGGAAAGGCGCCCTGCACCGCTCACAGAGACGCTCAGGGACCTCCGTGCTCTCGAGAAGAAGGCAGGCAGGAACCAGGACAGCCCTGAGGTCTTCGAGAAGCAGATCATGCTTGCGAAGGACTATACGGAGGAGCGCGCCTTCCCTGACCATAGCTGGCGGCAGATCTACCGTCCGACTTATAGCTCCCTCAACAATACAGAGCTCCGTGACTACTTCCGCTGGAGGACCCTCTGGCGTGAGGGCATGAGGGAGGCAGCCCCCGGCTGCTGCGCCCTTCTCTATGCCTATGAGCTCATCGTCGGTGCCACGGATATGGGACCGGAAGAGATCCTCTCTGAGCTTGACCAGCTCCTGAAGCTCTTCAGCGACAAAGAGATCTGGAACATGACAAGAGACGCGCTGAGGTCTCTCCGGCATGACTATGCAATATTCTCTGGCATCGACCCCAAGTCCTACTTCTCTGATGATGCGCTTGCCTTCTTCAGCCATGTGGCCACCCTGCGCAGGGCACAGAATGCGATCTATGAGAAGGAGGGGCGAGAGGCTCCCAACCTGGAATATGGCATAGAGCCGCCCTCTGACGCAGAGCTCCTCGAGGCCTTTGCCGGCATCTCGACCTTCGACCCCACCCGCTCCCCGTTTTTCCGCAAGAACCAGGAACGTGCAGCAGCCGTGACAAGAAGACTCTTCGATGCGTATGTGCTCCACTGCGCAAAGAGGAGGAAGCAGAACCTCATCGATGGCACGGTAGGCATCCCCTACCGCTCGATCGTGCTTCCCTTCTACCACGCACCCATAAGGCAGGATCTTGGTGCCGAGGGAAGGCGCTTCGATGCAGCACCCGGAACCTATCTTGTCTATGAGCGGGGCACCTGGATCGTGCATGAGCCATGCAGCTACCCGGACAAGAGCCGCGAGCTTGCCCGCATCTTCCGCGAGCTTGACCGAGAGATGCGCCTTGCCTGGGACTTTGGCCATGCCCTGAAGCCTCAGAACCTCCCGAAGTACATGCTGCGCATGATCGATGATGCGATAGCAGCCCAGAAGGAAGAAGAGGAGGCAGCTGCCAAGGCAAAGGAAGAGGCGGAGAAGAGGCGCTTCAAGGTCGACCTCTCGCAGCTCTCCTCCATCAGGAGCGCTGCGCACGCAACGCAGGAAGCGCTCCTCGTCGACGAAGAGCGCGAAGGCTATGTCGCAGTCCCCGTCACGGCGCCTGCTGTCGCACCGGTGCCTGCAGAGGCTCCCGCTCCTGCTGCTCCGACAGCTGCACCAGCCCCTGCCCCAGCTCCCACTGCAGAAACGCCAACTGTACCGCAGGAAGGCACAAAGGCTGCTGCACCTGCCAGGCAGGCAGAAGCAGCGCATCCCTTCGGGCTCACGGATACCGAGTACGACCTTACCCTGGCACTGCTGGATGGCAAGGACTACACAGCTATCGTGTCCGCCACGCCCGCTACCTTGGACATGCTCATCGACAGCATGAACGAGAAGCTCTTCGACCTCGAGGGCGATGTATGCTTCGAGTTCTCAGATGACGGACCAGTACCGATAGAAGACTACGCAGAAGATCTCAGAAAGGCTCTTGTGCATGAGTGACCAGAACCAGACAGCTCCGCGCGTGCCGAAGCGCATTGCCGCTGTCATCATCAATTCCCTCAAAGGCGGCGTCGTCCCGCGCGTCGGCCTCCCCTATATCACGGTCGGCCGCGAACGCGAGATTGCCGCATTGCTCCATGACCTAGAGCTCGTGAAGGAGGGAGGCGCCTCCTTCCGTTTCCTCGTGGGCCGCTATGGCTCGGGCAAGAGCTTCCTCTTGCAGACCATCAGGAACCATGCAATGGGCAACAACTTCGTCGTCTGCGATGCCGACCTCTCCCCTGAGCGCCGCTTCCAGGGCACGGGCGGTCAGGGCCTTGCTACCTATAGAGAGCTCATCCGCAACCTCTCGACGAAGACAAGGCCTGATGGCGGAGCGCTGAACCTCGTGCTCGACCGCTGGGTCTCGAACATCCAGGCACAGGTCACGATGGAAGACGGGCTGGCGCCAGATGCTCCTGGCTTCGAGGCTGCCATGGAGAAGCGGATCATGGCGGTCATGGGCCAGATCCAGGAGCTCGTGCATGGCTATGACTTTGCACGCCTTCTCACCATGTATTGGCATGCAAGCATCGAGGGCGACGACGAAAAGAAGGCCCTCGTCACGAAGTGGTTCCGTGGCGAGTACCGCACGAAGACGGAGGCACGCCAGGAGCTCGGCGTCAACATCGTTATCGGCGACGATGACTGGTATGACTACCTCAAGGTCTTTGCCACGTTCTTGAAGGCTGCAGGATATGAGGGCCTCATCATCCTGATTGATGAGCTCGTGAACCTCTACAAGATTCCGAATGCCGTGAGCCGCCAGTACAACTACGAGAAGATCCTCACGATGTACAACGACACGCTCCAGGGCAAGGCCCATTATCTCGGCATCATCATGGGCGGCACACCCCAGACGATCGAGGACAGGAGGCGCGGCCTCTACTCCTACGAGGCATTGCGTTCGAGGCTCACGCAGGGGCGCTTCGCGCAGGGCGGCCTATCGGACATGCTGGCCCCGGTCATCCATCTCGAGCCGCTCACCCACGAGGAGCTCCTTGTGCTCGTGGAGAAGCTCGCGGACATCCACGCAGGCCTCTTCGGCTATACGAGGACAATCACACAGGAGAGCCTCGTGCAGTTCCTTGCTGCCGAGTTCGAGCGCGTCGGTGCAGACTCCCATCTGACGCCGCGCGAGGTCATCCGCGACTTCATCGAGCTCCTGGATATCCTCTGCCAGAACCCCGGCATGAAGGCAGACGACCTCATCCAGGGCGACTTCCTGAAGGCCCCGGTGGATGCTCCTGTCGAGGCTGCCGCGAAGAAGAAGCACGCTGCCTCTTCTGCAGCACCTGCAGAAGAGCATGACCGCTTCTCGGAATTCGAGATCTAGTCCATGGATGTCTTCTCGCGCTATGCACCCTTCATCCAGGACTACATCTATAGCTCGAACTGGCAGAACCTGAGAGCCGTGCAGGTGGCAGCTGCCAAGGCCATCTTCGACACCGACGAGAATGTGCTCTTGACCGCTTCTACCGCCTCCGGCAAGACCGAGGCAGCCTTCTTCCCGATACTCACGGAGTTCTGGGAAGACCCTCCTGCCTCTGTCGGCTGCATCTACATAGGACCCTTGAAGGCCTTGATCAACGACCAGTTCCTGCGTCTTGACCCCTTATGTGCTGAAGGCGGCATTCCCGTCTGGCACTGGCACGGCGATGTCTCGCAGTCCCACAAGCAGAAGATGCTGAAGCACCCCTCAGGCATCCTCCAGATCACGCCGGAGTCCTTGGAGGCCATGCTCCTGCATAGGCACTCTGCCATCCCCCATATCTTCGGAGACCTCCGCTATGTGGTGATCGATGAGGTGCACTCGCTCCTCAGAGGAGATAGAGGTGACCAGACGCTCTGCTGCATCGAGCGCATAAGCCGCCTCGCCCATGTGAACCCCAGAAGGATTGGCCTTTCTGCGACGATAGGCGACCCTATCGCGACGGGAAGGTATCTGTCCATGGGGACAGGCAGGGACTGCGTGATCCCGAAGTTCGAAGGCCCCAAGGAGCGTTGGCGCCTTTCCATGGAGCACTTCTACATCTCGGGTCCGCAGGCACCAGAGCGTGGCGAAGACGGACTCGGCGGCGTCACGAAAGACGAGGATGAGCCTGCCTACGAGATGCCTCAGATCGTCGCAGCGCCTGAGCACATCCCTGCCAAGGAAGACCTGCCGGAAGACGCAGCGCCCGAGCCAGAGCTTCCGGATGCAGAGGCACCCTCAGACAAGGCGCCAGTCTTTGCAGACCCAGGCATCGGCTACATCTTCGAGCACACGAGGAACAGGAAGTGCCTGGTCTTCTGCAACTCGCGCGAGGAGTGCGAGGCCGTGACGACGACGCTTCGCCAGTACTGCGAGGCAGCAGGAGAGCCCGACCGCTTCCTCATCCATCATGGCAACCTCTCGAGCTCATTCAGGGAGTCCGCCGAAGACCTCATGCGCGACGAGGAGACAAAGCTCACGACCTGCACGACTGCAACCTTGGAGCTAGGCATCGATATCGGCCGCCTCGAGCGCGCCTTCCAGATCGATGCGCCGTTCACGGTTTCGAGCTTCCTGCAGCGCATGGGCAGGACAGGCAGGCGAGGCGAGCCTTCCGAGATGTGGTTCGTCATGCGCGAGGAGCAGCCAGAAGCCAGAGCCTTGATGCCTGAAACCATCCCCTGGAAGCTCCTTCAGGGCATAGCCTTGGTGCAGCTCTATCTAGAGGATCGCTGGGTCGAGCCGCCGAGACTTGATGGCCTCCCCTATAGCCTTCTCTATCATCAGACCATGGCGGTGCTTGCAAGCTCAGGCGAGATGGCACCGCAGGAGCTGGCACGCGAGGTGCTGACCCTGACGCCGTTCCATAGGGTGTCTCTCGAGGACTACCAGGTGCTCCTCAGGCATCTTCTGGATATCGACCAGATAGAGCGCACCGAGGGCGGCGGCCTCATCGTTGGCCTCGCCGGCGAACGGCAGATCAATGACTTCCGCTTCTATGCGGTCTTTGCCACGGATGAGGAGTTCACGGTTAGAAGCGAGTCCCAGGAGCTTGGCACGATCGTGCAGCCACCTCCTGTCGGCGAGCGCATCGCCATTGCCGGTGCTGTCTGGGTCATCGAGGAGATCGACTACAAGCGCCATCTGATCGAGTGCACAAAGGTCAAGGGCAAGGTCCCTGCCTATTTCGGCATGGTTGCAGGAGACATCAATACGCATATCCTGGAGCGCATGAGAGGCGTCCTTCTGGAGGATACGATCTACCCCTACCTCCAGACGAATGCACGTGCCCGCATCCAGCAGGCCCGCCATGTCGCAGCCAATGCCCATGTATGCGACGAGCCCTTGATCAACCTCGGTGGCCGCACGTGGGTGCTCTTCCCCTGGCTTGGCACCTATGCCTTCCTGGCATTGGAACGGTTCCTCAAGATCAAGTGCGCGGGCCAGCTCGGCCTCAAGGGCCTCGACTCCTCACGTCCCTACTTCATGCAGTTTGTCATGAAATCCTCCCGCGAAGAGTTCTACCAGGTGCTTGCAGAGGAAGCTTCGAAGCCTCTTGACCCCATGGAGCTCCTCTATCCAGGCGAGGTCCCCTACTTCGACAAGTACGACGAGTTCGTGCCTGAAGAGCTCATACGGAAAGGCTTTGCAGAAGGCGTCCTCGATGTAGAAGGTATGCTCGAGCGGGTACGTTCATGGGGAGAGAGATACGCGAAGCTGCCGCATCAAGACCGGCACACGCTATCATAGGAATGGACAAAAGTTAGCTGAAGGTTCTAGTGGAGGCCAGCATGCAGGACGCAGGTACAGACAAGCGCACATCAGGCGGCAGCTGCCCTGTCAAAGGCTGTGCCTACCGCGAGCACCTGAGCACCTGCATGGACAAGATCCGTCTCTTTGCTGGCCTTCCCACCTCTGCCAAGGAAGAGCTTGCAGAACGGGCAACGCATGAGTCCTGGCCGAAGGGCGCCATCCTCGTGCATGAGGGAGACCCCATCGAGTCTGTCCTCATTGTCCGCAAGGGCCGCATCAAGACATTCAGAAGCGACGCCGAAGGCGAAGAGACAGTCTTGGATGTGCTGCATGACGGACAGGCGATATGGCATGGGATGTTCCTGGAAGACCATATCTATCACTACTCGGTGGGCTGCCTCACGAAGGTGGAGCTTTGCCGCATCCAGAGGACAGACTTTGAGGCACTTCTGGCGGCACATCCTGATGTAGCCATGAGCCTGATACAGATGCTCGGAACCGAGCTCGATGATGCAGAAGAGAAGATCATGATGCTCGGCATCAGGGATCCGAGGCGCCGTCTCGCAGAGTACCTCCTGCACAGAGATGAGCGCTGCATCAACAGGGAAATCAACCTCAAGCTCGAGGATATTGCAGCTTCAGTAGGCCTGCGTCCTGAGACGGTATCCCGCATCCTCTCAGCCTTCGAGCGCGAAGAGCTTGTGAAGCGCCTGGGCCGCGGCCGTCTCAAGGTCATCGATAGGCCAGGCCTTGAGACGATTGGGCTTGAGCAGGGGTAGAATTCTGGATCTCTTCTCGTTAATTATCCCTGGAAATGGCTCAGGACCTCCGGCATAACCGCAGGAATTCCTGTCGCCGCTCCGCCGCACAATGAGGATGCAGAGATGATGCATCCGGAAGATCGGGGGACGAGATGGCGAAGGGTCATGCAGGCGGCCCGAGCAAGCATGAGTGCGAGAGCAGGGGGACGCCCATGGACCTCCTGGAGAGATATCCGGACGAGGAGTCGTGCGAGAGGAGGCTCCTCGGGGAGAAGCATCCCGGAGGGTCCGTCTGCCCGGCGTGCGGAAACAGGTCCTGCTCCAAGGTGCACGGGCATGCCCGCAAGTGGCAGTGCACGAAGTGCTCGCACCAGCTCGGCGTGACCGCAGGGACCATGATGGAGGGCACCCACCTCGGGCTCAGGAAGTGGTTCGTGGCGATATGGCTCATGTCCAGCCAGAAGGCAGGCGTGAGCGCATGCGCGCTGCAGCGCCAGATAGGCTGCAGCTGCAAGACGGCAGGGCGGGTGCTCGCACGCATCCGCTGCGCCATGGCCGGATCGGAGTGCGTTCAACGTGCTTGCAGCTGACACGGTCGAGGTGGACGACTTCTATATCGGGACGAAGGCCCATGGCAGGAGCGGAAGGGGCACGGAGCGGCAGCCGATGCTCGCAGCCGTCGACAGGGCGCCAGCAGGGAAGGGATCGTGCGTCATCCGCTGCGCGGAGGACTGCCCGGGAAGCTCGTGGAGGCAGTTCGGGCACGACCATCTCTGCCATGCTTCGAGGATACGTGCGGATGCCTGGAGCGGCATATCCGCAGGCCTCTCCTCCTTCCGCGGGCTCGAGCAGAAGGTTTACGACGGGTCGGACGGCGATGCATCCCTTCCCATGGTCCACAGGGTCATCTCGAACTTCAAGGCGTATGTGGAGGGCGCCTTCCACGGCCTTCCCAAGACGCACATGCAGTCATATGCCGACTCGTTCAGCTGGAGGCACAGCCACAGGGATGCAGGGGATGCCTGCATGGAGCTGCTGCACGAGATGTGCCTCATGCACGTCCCGCTCTCCGGCATCGCCGCCACCGCGACGGTCCAGCCGAAGCTCCCCGCGAGCTTGTCTGAGCAGCTTACAGTTCAGGGAGCCTAACTATGCTGCAAGTCGTCAGCCATTTCCCTGGATTCATTTATCACCAGAGTCTTCACTATTTGTAATTGCCACTCTGTTTTCTGTTTACAAGATAGTTAGTCTAGCTTTAGTTTTCCCTTTATTAGCCGCTCGCCGAAACCAATAAAATTGCGCAACAAATATACGAAGGACCGTCACTAAGCTACAGCTACGCAAGCTTGCATGTTTCTAAGTTAAACCCATTTGTTAATACAATACTGGCGAGGCAATTATGGCTCAAGAGAGTAAGAAGCATGACGGAAAACTAGTTGATTTTTCAACAATAGTTAATGACGGAATACCATTCCAGGATTTTGATTTCGATTTTTCAGAACCAGAATATCCTGTACCAGAGCATGAAAGTGCTCAAGAACTCATTCAATATGCAGTTGACCATTGGGAGTATGCAGAAAAGAACGAACCAATTACATCAGTACAAAGAATTGCACATCATAATTGGATGGCAATCCTTGATGGCGCATATAGAAAAGGGCTGTTGAACGGTCCAGAATACGAACTGTATCTAGATAACAATGCTCCAATAATGGTAGAGCATATTGTGGGTGAGGATGCACTGTGGAATCAAATGCATTGTGTAAAAGAAAGCTATAAAGTCGGTAGCGGAAGACATCGTCTGGGATTAGTAAAGCATTTTGCAGACTTGGGAGTGACATTGCATGCTAAAGGCTATTTAGTCGAGGCGGATGATAATGGCCTAACGCATTGACGAAGCTATTTATCCGTTAGATTTCATGACGCCGTGTCGCTAGCTATATTGAGCCTCCTGTGCCTGTTTTACCTGAGCATTTAACTCAATGAGTGAGAGTGCTTGAGGATATCAACAGAAGTTGAACAAAGCAGGCGCAGGAGGATAAACAGGTAAAATGTCAAACCATTTTCTTAATAGCTGGCAGTTTATGCATTCTCCACATACCAATGCATTTTGGAGACAGAGTTTCTATAGAACTCAGATTTAGCGATTGTCTATTTGCTGCACAACTTTATAAAGGCTTAGCAGCTTATCCCGCATCCATACTTGTGCTTCGTACCAGCTCCGTTTGTCATAGTCGAAGTTCCGCCGCAGCCAGAGCGCCTTATGTTTTGTTGCCCCCTGTGGATCACTCCATATAAACTGTAAACTTTCAGTATCGAGTGCCTTCTCAATCTCTTCCCTGTGGCCATACATCTCGCTATACCCAACGCCCTCATTGAAGTAGATGCCCACGTCAGCGTAGTGGTCTCTCTTGCCAAGTCTGCACTCGAAATGGTATTCGCCAAGCCCCACGCTGAAACTTGTCCACCATTTAGTGTTCCTCGATTTCTCGGCCGGATTTCCAAAGGCATCGATGAATGGCTGTGACTCTGCACAGATCTCATAGAGTCCATTCCAGTAATCTGCGTGGAAGCGACTGTTGGCGTCTTCCACAGGCTTGCCTTCAAGCTCGGACCTCAGTTCGCTAAGTCTTGGTCCCTGCTCTCCTTCCCTCAGATAGAACCAACCATTGATTGAATACATCGTGGCACCCTGTAGCATGAGCATTCTCTTCGCTGCAGGCGAGGGGCTCGTGAACTCCTCACCATCGGAAAGCAGGATTGTGCCCTTTGCAGTGACTGTTGCGCTGCCAGACCAGCGGGGGTGGGCGCTCACAATCTTGTCGCCCTCTTTCACGAGTCCAGCGTCAAAGAGATTCTTGAACGTGATCTCCTTGACATTTGAAGAGCTCTTCGGCTTGGGACGATATGAATCGACTGTCTCGGCAGACAGGACGGGAATTGCCCATATCTCTGCCGCTCTCTCCAAAAGCTCGTCACATCTGCTCTCTATGCTTTCCGGCGTCCATTCCTCGGCGTCATGAAGGTCAGAGGATATCGAAATGTACTCGTTGTTGTAGCCACCTATAGCTCGTTCCTTCTTCTGCTGGAACGTACCATCAGAGAGCTCCGAGTTGTAGGCAGTCAACGTGAGGTTGCCAAGGTTATGCAGGAGATGCTCGAACTCTTCCTCATCCACATCTCCCAGCATGTCCTTCCACTCCTTGTGGGCAAGTGCATTCTGCGGCATGATGTGCTCAATGGTGTAGGTCCCTTTGGAGAAATCGCGCTCATCCTTTGGGTGGTAGCTGTTCTCAAGTCGTGACAGCAGATAGAGCGAGCGCCTGAAGTGATAGGCGTCTCGGTTCTGCAGCTTGTCCAGAAACTCTGCATCCGTGGGAAAACGTCTTGGAGTATCAGACTCTCCCAGAAGGTAAGCCTGAAACGCCTCTACATAGTTTCCCTTCCGACTGTGCACGCGGGACAAACGGGCAATGAGCGATGAAAAGAACTTCTGCAGGCTGTTCGTGGGACAGTCACAGACAGTTCTGCGGAACAGATAGCTTTCTATTGTTGTCAGCAGACTGATCAAGCCATCTCTATCAAATGCCTCATGGTCATAGTCATTGAACATAGCCATGAGCAGAGGATTCACGACGGAGATGTCCAGCTGACGGATGTGTGATAGCAGCTTGTCGACCTCTGGGTCGTCTGATGCCGCTCCTTCTATGCGTGCATAGTAGCCAGCGAAGCGCTGGAGCTCCTTCAGGAGATTCTCTACTGGCACTTCCCTGTCATAATCGTGAGACTCATAGTAGCGCTTGAACAGACGATATATGTCGCGCCTCACAAGCGGTTCAGGAGCATTGACGACAGCGAGCCAGTCTCCTACGAAGTCATCGAACCCTGTATCATAGGTAGAGACACCCAATGCAAGCTCTATGGGTCTCCAATAGTGCAGATAGAGCTCGTCCTGTTTGGGATGTCCCATGAGGACATAGTTGCGTATAAGATCGGCAGACGAAAGATCCTTGCCTGTCGAGTTCATGGACTCGAATATGAGCTGTGGGTTATCCTGCCCCTGTGTCAGAGAGATTGAGACGACTTCGAGAAGCAGCAGGCCCCTCCAAACGACATTGACATCGTCGATGTCCTGAATGCGCCCTTCGAAGAAGGCAAGGTTGTCCAAGAGCCGAGCCGAATCCTCGACGACCTTGATATCCTCGTTCTCGAGATTGTCTTCCAGAGACTTAAGGGTCTCACGGTCATCCTGCGACAGCAGCAGCTTGTAATGGTCTTCGCCGGTCTTGTACTTGTCTACCAGATATCCTCTGTCCCAGATTTCATCGAAGGAGAACGAGAGCTTTCCTTCAGGCTGTGGATGGCTCTTCGCAAAGCGCGCCAGAGCAATGAAAAGCAGGGTAATGGTGGTAATGCGCTGCTGTCCGTCAATAATCATGAGCGGGGTTACCCCGCTCGCAGACATCGTTCCCTGCTGCATCCAGAGGACAGATCCAGTAAAGTGCGGCAGGCTGTTGCTCCTGCCTGCCGCAACGATATCTTCCCAGAGCTGAGCGCAGTTCTCTCTATCCCAAGAATATGTCCTCTGGAACACAGGCACGACAAACCTCGAACCCGGCGACGCTATGAGCTCAGCAATTCTACGTGGATGTGCATCCATAAGTTATCCTCCAAGAAGACCAGCTTCAGACTGCTGCAACCAGAATACTTCAAGCGTCACAATTCAAGAATCCGGGTTCGCCTTAATCAGGGCGCCCAGGACAAGGACTCATCCAAAAGCGTCATCAAGGCAGCACCCGCAGCCAAATACATGAGACTGCGGGTGCTTGGTTCAAGAACCATTGCTTCGAAGGTATTCACATCATCAGTCTAGATTCGATATGCAATCCAGCAAATCGGCATATGACTTCACCTGGTAATAATGGACATCCTCGGTACTCATTTCATTGAAGAGCTCCTTAGCACACTTGATTTTGCCTTCTTCGACACCCTTTAGCTCCAAGGTCTTCATCGTGCCTTTTGTCTCGGCAATGAAGAACACATGCTTGACAGTACCTTTGTTCAAGGCAATGGCCCAGTCTGGAGCGTAGTCTCCTACGGGTGTAGGAATCTGGAAGCCACGTGGAAGCTTTGCATACACGCACACTTCGGAAGCTGCATCCATGTCTTGAGCAAAGTCATGCTCGGTATCCGAGTCGAATACCACGTAATCCTGGATGTTCTTAATCGCCCCGTAGACGTGAGAGATGTTTTCGGGCATCCGTTCCGTGAAGATATCGGTGTCGTAGCGATCTTCGAGCGTATGGTACTGGATATGCTCGACTACCATTGACCCCTTCTCCTCAACAATGGCCTGTACGACTTTTGCTATGAACTCTTCGGGGTTCCTCTGGAACATCGCGAACTTGAGGGGGCTGATGCCCTTAAGGATAGCGGCAGCACTTCTTCGGGTGATTGTTGCTCCCTGCGCAATCTCTCCCACAAGATCGTAGGTGACGCTTGTCGTGGCTGGACTGTCGAGTTCAACCGTCTCAGTCTTTCTCCGGCCAAACTGATCATGCTTAGCCAGGTCCTCACGTGTCGCCTGATCCTTCTGGCTACCAGTGGTCAGCACATAGCTCAGCTTGCTCACATTGAGATGTTCGTCTATATGAGCTATAGCCTTTCTCTGGAGCTCCTCGTCGTCGAACTGCACGGTATAGGTATGCTTGTGGCTGATTCTGCGCCACAGCTCCTGGAACTCTGCCTTGTGGAAGTTGTCATTCAGGCTGTTCTTCGTCATCTTCGATTCGAGGCCATCGGAAATCATGCCGTCAAGTGCATGCGGATCGTACACGCTGCGGACAAGTTTCTCTATATCGCCAGCGAAAGGAACGAGATTCTCCGGCAGATTCTTTGCGGCATCCTTGGCAAAGCCGCCATTGCGGAACTTGTCTGTAGGATGGCCGTCCATATCGACATAGCCACCTGCAGCGAGCACATAGCCGATGTGATGCGCGTCTTCCGCCGTCAGCGTGAGCGTGTTTTCCTTGTCTGCATCCTGCACTTTGCGATTGGTGAAGAGCGCATCCGTGACAACAGTCGGACGCTCGCGGAGTCCGCTGCTGATATCCTTCTGCAGCGCTCTTACGAACTCTGCGTAGCTCTCAGGAGCAATGACCGTCAGCACATTCACGCGCTGGACCTCATCCTCGCCAAGCGTCTCGAGGTCCTGGCGCTCGCCATCCGCATTCACGCAGAGACGCAGTCCCCGGCCGACTTCCTGCCTCTTACCGGTCTCCGAATCGGAATGCCTGAGCGTGCAGATCTGGAAGATGTTTGGGTTGTCCCAGCCTTCACGTAATGCCGAGTGGCTAAAGATGAAGCGTACCGGCTCGTCGAACGAGAGCAGGCGCTCCTTGTCCTTCAAGATGAGGTCATAGGCACGCAGTGCATCGTCGTCGTTGACGCCAATGCCCTCTTCGCGCTCTGACTTCTTCTCCTTCTTGCTCTCGACCTGATGGCCTTTCTTGTCGATGGAGAAGTACCCCTCATTTGTCTCATGGGCGCTGATGCCACGAAGATACTTGGTGTACTCGTCCTCGAGACGTCCATTTAGGAACTCATCGACAGCTGCCTGATATTCCTCCTCGAACATCTTCCTGTAGCCGACAGGTTCGTCACTCTCCGGATTGTCGACATTGCGGTACTTCGCAACTTCATCGATGAAGAAGAGGGAGAGGCACTTGATATGGCGGAAGAAGAGGGCAGATTCCTTCTGGAGGTGACTCTTTATCGTCTCACGGATCTGCACGCGGCGCATATCGTCTTCTGTGGAATCGCCCACAATCTCGCCCTTAACGATGGTTAAGCCGTTAAGGAAGCGGATATGTGCGAGCTGTCCATCCATGTCTGGAACGATGCCATCAGGTGCTATCTGATAGTTTCGGTATGCCTCCATCTCGCCAGATGAAGTATAGATGTCATCCCCTGTGTTGAAATGCCCAGCTGCCGTGCTCACCCTACCCGAGGCAGTCATCTTGCGATATTCGATGACGGCCACAGGAGGTTTGTTCTTAGAGACAAGGACATCCCTGAGATAGAGATAGCCATTGGTGCCACGGATGTTCTTCAGTTCGAAGCCTTTGACTTCGATGCGCTTTACAAGCCTCTGGTTGTAGGCATCCAGAGCGTCGAGAATGTACACCGTGTCATGGTGGACACGGTGCGTAGCAGAATAGTTCAGGCAGAAGAGCGGGTCGAAATGCTTGATACCTTCCTGGGTAGCCTTGCCGCCCATCTTCTGGGGCTCGTCCTGAATGATGATGGGACGGTTTGCAGCAATGACATCAATAGGTTTGCGACTGCCAAATTCGTCACGCTCAGAGAAGATAATGCGAGCCTGCTTGTTGTTCGCATTCTCCTTCATGGAGGTGTTAAACGCTTGCATGTTTATGATCATCGCGCAGATGTCAGGACTCTCTGAGTAATGGTCAAGCTCGGTGAGGTTGCTTGAGTCATAGACGAAATAGTCAATCTTCTTGCCGTATTCCTCGAAGAAATGCTGTTCCGTGCTCTGAAGCGACTTGTAGACACCTTCACGGATAGCAATGCCGGGAACGACGATGATGAACTTCGTCCAGCCATAAGCCTTGTTGAGCTCAAACATTGTCTTCGTATAGACATACGTCTTACCAGTACCTGTCTCCATCTCGATATCGAGCTGACAGGCACCGATGCCCTTTGAGAGCTTCTCCGACTCCTGGATATCGTTCGAGCGCTGTACCTGATGGATATTGTCCAAAAGCTCTTTGGATGAGAGCTTTACTGGAGCGTTGGCATAGCCTTCATCCAGCATCCCCTGGTTTCCAGGAATCTGCTCCATGCCCCAATGGGTCGCCTTGCGCCCCTTGTCTAGCAGATAGGCCAGGGAATCCTGCTTGGGCTGCCCCTTGAATACATTGACAACAGAGTGCGCCGCATCCTCCTGATAGCGCTGCTTCTTGAACTTCAGCTTCATCAGGAATCACAAATCCAATCCATTGTTCGCATTGAAATAAGTGAGAAGAAAGCAATCCATTACTAGATCACCTTCCTCACCGTGTCAGGCGAATACGTCTTGAAGAGCTCTTCGAAGTTCGCTGCTGTGGCATCGTCCACAAGCGAAGCGTCGCGCAGTACTGCATAGAGTGGTCGCATCTTCGCGATAGCCTCGATGCAGTCCGTGCTCACATCAGTATCAAAGCAGGCAATGAGCTGTCCGCCATTCACATTGAAGGCATGCTTGCCGCATACCTCGAACTCCGCGATAGGCGCCGAGTACGGAATACGGAATGCCGGAAGCACCTGGAAGAGCAGATCAAGCTCGCTGCGATCGTCCTTGAGGTTGTCCTGGAAGAGCGAGAGATTCTCCTGGCTGTACTGCTGCGGCACTGCATAGGTATCCCCAAAGTTGGAGCTGTCAATCTTCAGCACACGGAATCCGATGTCGGGTACTTTCTTTGGATCCTCCCCGAGTTTTAGCTGTCGATTGGACTCCTCTACCTCTTCCCTAACCTTCGCTCCGACACGGCGAATGCGCTCCTCGCCAATCTGGCATAGGTCATGCCACTGACCCGATGCTGCCTCAGGTACCTGAACCAAAATGAAGCGGCGCTTGCCATCATCTTTCATGTTCTTCCGCATAATAGCTTCAGCAGTAGTTGCTGAGCCGGAGAAGAAGTCCATAACAATTGAATCGGAATCACTTGCAACATCAAGAATGCGACTTATTAAACGCACTGGCTTAGGGGTATCAAACGGAGCACCTTCAGGAAAGAGTACCTTCAGTTCCTTCATTGCCTCCTGATTGTGGCCCACTTCTCCATTAGTCCACCACGTCCAGACATTTCCTCCATCGCTTTCGGAGAGATACTTCTTTTGGCGCGGTCTAGAAGCACCGTCCGGTCCGAACCAAATGCGCCCATCAGCAACCAACTTATTAAAAGTATCTTCAGCCAGTGCCCAACAACGGCCTTGCGGAGGTCTCATTTTTACTCCGCTAGGTGTTGTTATTTCGTAGAACTGGCTGGACGTAGCATGTCCAGTCTGTCCCGTGATATCGGTAGAAGCCCATGGACCGCGAGGGTCATCATCTGGATTGGTGTATTGAGAGACCCTGTCACCCGATAGCGGTATTTTATGCAGAGTTGCCTTGCATTCATCTAGCACCTTCGCATATACGAGAATGTAATCGTGCGCTGGCCCAAGATTTATTCGCGCATCCGGCGAGGTTCTCTTCTGCCAAACAATCTGCGCTACGAAATTCGTAGCTCCAAATACTTCATCGCATATCTTGCGAAGATTTGCATCCTCGTTATCGTCGATGCTGATGAATATCACACCGTCACGCGAGAGCATGTCACGAGCCAGCAGCAGCCTCGGATATATCATCGAGCACCAGGAAGAATGGAAGCGACCGTTGGATTCAAGATTCTCAACGAGACGTCCGCCCTCCTCGTCGTAGTCGCCGCTCTCCGAATCGTAATCTGCCTTCGCCTTCGAGAAGTTGTCGTCATACACGAAGTCATGCCCCGTGTTGTAAGGCGGATCAATGTATATGAGTTTGACCTTGCCTGCATAGGTGTTACGGAGAAGCTTCAAAGCCTCGAGGTTGTCACCCTCGATATAGAGGTTCTGGGTTGTATCCCAATCAACCGATTTGCCTTTCTCAGGCCGCATTGTTTTGTCGATAGGCTTGTAGGCCTCTGCCTTGGCATCACGCTTACCAGGCCATGTGAACTGGTAGCGCTCGCGCTGGCCTTCTGCCACATCGCCCAGCATCTGGCGCAATGCGTCGAAGTCGACAGTCTTCTGCACATTGCCGTCTTCGTCCCGCACTTCAGTGGCTACAGAGGGGAACAGCTCGCAGAGACGATCGATGTTCTCCTGCTCAATATCGGCAGTTGCCTGATCTATCTTCTCCATGCCCAAGCTCCTATCGCGTATTATCGGATATCCAGCGCATCCAGCAGATCAGCAAGCGCAATTACATGCACACCATTCTCCTTGGCATCCTTGATCTTTGATTGTCCCACGTTATCACCGATGGCAAGAAAGGCAGTCTTCTTGTTCAGGTTTCCAGTCACCGACCGCTTCTTCCCCGAACCATATCCGCGGCTTTGCAGAGCAGCCTCAATGTCTTTGCTTGGCACGCCATTTGCCACTCCGGAGAACTTCATCGCACAGGGACCCATGGCGACAATATCGTCAATGCTAGCAAGAAGGCCCATAGAGTCGAACTCTTCCAGGACGTCCTCTATGGTCTCATTCGAGCCGTTCACCAGACCAAGAGTTCCCTTGGGTCTTGTGCGCCTAGGGACCCGCGCTGACGTTTCCCCTGGCCTGTAATCCTCGGGTTTCGCAACGATACCGAACTCATTATGCATGCGCCAGAAGATGTCTCTACAGGCAAGGGCGTCATCCAGCGCATTATGGTGCTTCCCGAGAGGCACGCCCAGATACTCGCAGACGTCATCCAGTCCGCAAGACACTGGTCCCTCTAGCAGCGCCGCCATCTCCATAGTGTCGATGTACCTGATAGGAGGCAAGGCTATCCCATAGCGATCGAGACTCTTCCTGATATGTGCCAGGTCAGCGCTGCGAGCATTGTGGGCAACGAAGATGCAGCCTCCGAGAAGGTCCAAGAAATCGTTGTCCTCGCAGTACTGCCTGAAGTTCTTCTTTCCGGCAATATCATCGGCTGTTATCCCATGGATATTCGTTTCGAATCCGAAGTCGTCTTCTGGATCGATGAGCTCATAATCCCGGAAAAGCTCATTTCCCTGCTCGTCTGTGCATATGTATCCCAGGGAACAGATGTATTGCCATCTGTTGGCTGTCTCGTCATCCCAGAACAGGTATCTTGTCATTCCCTGCTCTCCCCCTCCTCGAGCTCCTCAAGCTCCTTCTGTCTGGCTCTGAGCTCCGCAAAGAGCTGGTTCTTCTGGTTGATCTGGTGCGCCTTCCGGCATTTGACATCCAGATCGGCAATCTCTGTCTCCAATGCTGCACGGCGCTTCGCGTTGTCCAGACGTCTCTCGATATCTTTGCCGTCGGTGCTGTCGAAGGCTACCTGCGCACATATGGAGTCCCATACATCATCGAGGTTGTCGCCGACAAGAATGAGCGTCTCGATGTCGCTCGAGGACTGGAGTCCGCGTCTCGAGACATAGGTCATATTGCCTGGCTCGGTGCAGAACACGAGCCTGTGAGGGTTCTCCGCTGCAATGGCACTGATGGCAGAAAGAGGTTGGACACCTGATTTGAGCTGAATATCAAGCACCAGAATCTCGTGGACATCCCTGCCATCAGCAAATCCCAATGTGGAAGGCTTGATGGAGTTCGCCACAACAATCGATTCGATATCGTCTACGAAGGAGCGGCGTGTCTTTGCATCCAGCTTGAGATGCTGGTAGAAGGCTTCCTTGGGAAGACGCCTGTTTACCTCTGTCGTGCTCGGAAGGCCTAGCACTTTGGCCTCACCACCAGTAAACAGATGAGCTCGAAGTCATCGAGCCCCTGCACATCGTTTTCCAGGAATCCTGTCATGCCACTCCCAAAGAAGCTGTCGACATCGGACTCCTCCTTGGCACCTGCAATGGACTCCACGGCATCTCCCAGAAGACCCGTTGCCCAACGCATGTCACGGCCATTCTTCGTTGCCTTGTTGAACTCTTTGCAGAGCTCCTTGTCGTACTCCGTCTTGCCCTTGCAGAGCGAGCGCATGTCGTCGAGCGTCGCCTTCGGGTCCAGATGGCTATGGACAATTGCTCCATCGTCTCCGACATACACAAGGTAGAAGGGACGGATGCGGTTCCTGTCGGCAGGATCGACAGCGTTGTTCACATTGCGAAGCACAAAGATGATGCCAGGCTTGTCGCCTGTGACCACAGCCTCTATGCCTGAAGGCACGCGGTCAAGATCGGGATGGTCATGGTAGTAGGCAACAAGATCCATGCGGAACTCGTTGAGGCCAAGGTCGGTAATAGAGACTCCACCGGAGACATCTTCCAGATCGACAACCTCTTCGCGCATCTGCTCGAGCTGGCGCCTGCGGTATTCCAGGTCGCCCTGCTCTTCGGGATTCACATAGTCATCGTCGCCTGTCGATGTCAGCACCGTGATGCGAGTTCGTGCCTTCACGCGCTCCTTGAGATTGATGTACTTGTCCAGCTCGACATTGGGCCAGTAGTTCACAAGCTGGATCACTGCATTCCTGGAGCCGATACGGTCGATACGGCCAAACCTCTGGACGATGCGTACCGGGTTCCAGTGGATGTCATAGTTGATGAGATAGTCGCAGTCCTGGAGATTCTGACCCTCAGAGATGCAGTCCGTAGCAACCAGGATGTCTATGTCGTGGCCTGCAAGCTCGGGCGCCAGGGCATCACGCTCCTTCGATACCGGGCTGAAGCACTCCAATATCTCGGTCATGTTAGCGCGCACTCCCGGGCAGTTGGTCTTGCAGGAATTTCCTGTCACAAGAGCGGAGTGAATTCCGCCAAGCTCCTTGGCGGCGAAGTCCGACAGATACTCATAGAGATATGCCGCCGTATCCGAGAATGCGGTGAATACGATGACCTTGCGGTTGCCAGCGTTGATGGGATATTCCACCTTGTGCTGGACATCCTGACAGAGCTGGAGAAGCTTCGCGTCATGAGCAGGATCAATGTCCTTCACCATGCCGATGAGGATACAGATGATATCGATATCCTCCAGCATGTCGCGCTGCCAGCTGACCCAGTCCATATCCTCGAGCAGGATTCCCGAGCCATCGCCTGACTCCATAGCGTCCTCGTCGTCTTCATCAAGATCGACGCCAGGAGCATAGCCGACAGAGATGCTTGAGTCATGTGTTTCCCTGTACTTGTCCACAAGCTTGATGTTCTTCTCCATAACATCAAGGACGCGCTCGAGTGTCATGTTGAAGGAGTTGACCGAGCTCTCCAGTCGCTTGAGCAGGTTGGTTGTCATGAGCCTTCTGATGCCTGTCTCACGGCCTTCCATGCTGAGGTTTCCGGTATCGGGGTCCTCGTACTTGTAGCGCTTGGACGGCTGGATATAAGCACTCGGAATGTAGACAGCAAGCTTGAGCGAATCCAGCTCCTCATAGATCTCGTCGTAAGTGATAGCTCCTGGAAGCGTAGAGAGCTCTGGCTGCCGTGAGATGGGCTTCAGGCGCTCTGGGAACGGCCCAAGCCTGCTCATGTCGTAGTACTGCTGGATATGCCTGCGGCTCCTGGCCACAGTCACCTGATCCAGGACTTCGAAGAAATCGGGATCGAGCCTGTCCATGAGTTCCTGGGTGGTTCTCTGGGCCACAGGAAGCTTTGTCCATGCTCTGTAGACCGTCTGCGCGTTGCGGAACACCGTCTCGACATCATTTGAGATACCGAGCCTCTCAGACCATCCTCGTGGATCCCCCTGATAGGCAAGCGCCAGCTGGTTGCGCAAATCGCGGAACCGGTTGTTCACAGGAGTGGCAGAAAGCATGAGCACCTTGGTCTTGACGCCCTGCTTCAGGACCTTTTCTTGGAGAATCTGGTAGCGGTTGAGCTTTCCGTCTGTCGCGGAATCTCCGCCATTCCTGAAGTTGTGGGACTCATCGATGACAACAAGGTCATAGTTGCCCCAGTTGATGCGGTCGAGCGGAAGTCCCGTCTCGGATACGCCGCGGGTACGCGACAGATCGGTATGGAAGAGGACATCGTATCTGAGCTTGTCTGAAGCAATGGGATTGTTCACGACATTGGAGTTGTAGGTGATCCAGTTATCCTTGAGCTTCTTCGGGCAGAGCACCAGCACGTTGCGGTTCCTGCTCTCGTAGTACTTGATGACAGCAAGAGCGGTATAGGTCTTTCCCAAGCCAACAGAGTCCGCAAGGATGCAGCCATCGAAGGTCTCGAGCTTGTTGATGATTGCTATGGCAGCATCCTTCTGGAAGTCATACAGTTTGTTCCAGATGGCGCTTTTCCGAAAGCCAGTCCCCTCCTTCGGCAGCACATCATCGGAGATGTCATCAAGGAATTCCCTGAAGATGCGATAGAGCGCGACGTAGTAGACAAGCTCTGGAGGGTTCTCCCTATACATCGCCGTAATGGACTCCACTACGGCATCAGTCACATCGTGAAGCTCCCCCGAGTCCCATGCCCGGTCGAAGAGCTCGAGGAGCCCTCGAGATGTTGCGCTATCGGGACGCATGATAAGAGAAGGTCTGCTTCCGGCAGAGCCTACGCCCAGCTCGCTCGTGGTAAACCCAGCGAAAGGCGCATAGGCAACCGTGTCGTTGTCCTTATCGACTGCCAGAAAGGTGTTCCCGAGGCCGTCTTCGCCGTCAAATGACTTGAAATGCCCTTTCTTCCTTATCCAGCGTGCACACTCTGATGCAACGGATTTCTGTGTGAGCTCATTGCGCAGGCGAATCTCTAGCTGCGTGCCGTAAAGTCCGCTCTCACGTGAGAGGCGCGGTATATAGAATTCGCGTGCCTGCCTTTTGGGACGATCCTTGGTGAAGGCCTGCGAGGTGAATATGAAGCGGAACTCTCCAGCTTGCTCTAGCTGATCGCGGAGCTCCTGGTAGGCATACATCGAAAAGACCTCGGCAGCGACTGATATGCGGTCTCCCTCGTCGATAGTGCGGACAAGGTCATCCTTTACGATGCTGGACTTGTTGTCGAAGAACGAGGGTTCCATCCTGCCTCCTCGAGGAGCTTCTCACGCAACGCATCTTCGAGAAGTCATCAGGAGGATATCCCGAGGATGGCCATTTCCTTCACCAAACAAGGTTGCAAGCGCATCACACGCTGCAAGCGCTCTCTATTCTAGCAATTGACTTGCAGGTTTCTAACAGGCACCATTCACGGAACAGTCTTAAGCCGGACGAGCGTTTTGCAGCTCAGCAGAACAGCACGAGAACATTGCACCCGCGCTCAGACAACGACAGTCTGAGACTCAAGGTCACTAGATGCTTTTGGTAGCCAAGAAGCCAAGGCAATATGGCGAGTGAATGGGTCTCCTACACAGCAGCCTCTTCCGCAACATGTAAATGGAATGCTGTTATCCTCACAGCAGAGCGAGCTGCTGAAAGAGAGCCTGTTGGGGAAGGAGCCAGGATGTCTGTCAGCAAGACCGTTAGGCTTGGTTCATCCATCAAGCTGGTATTTCGCTCGATTGACGGATCCATTCCATCTGCAGCAAGCCTCGCTCTCCCAGCAGATGAAAGGCGTGGCATCTACCTCTATGAGTTCACAGATGGCACGGCTTATGTAGGCAGGTCGGGCGATATGGCACGCCGTCTCTCCGATCATCGCCATGACTACCGCCACGATCCACGCCAGCCCGATATCCGCCGGGTTCACTTTGCACCGGTCGGCGACGACGTTACAGATGCAGAGCTCGACGAAATTGAGACAAGAGCTATCCATTGGGCAGAAAGCCATGGCTTTGATCTTATCAAACGAACTCAAGGTCAACAGGTCTGGTGGTTCTGCTGACCTTGCGGTCGTTCTTGATGACGGAGCGGCACCACTGCTTCCATGGGACAGGACCAGACGCACGAATATGCTTGAACCCGCAATACTGCCAGCGCCTGCCAAATCACAGAAGCAGCGCTACAGTCGCTTCATAGGCACTTCTGCAGTGAGCAGCCTGATAGATGACATCGGCCGCTACATCGAAGAAACCATTCCTGAGTTTGCACGCCTCGCAGGGACCCGGTGGTCCATTACTGCGTTCCCTCCGCGGACAAACAAGCCGTATGGCGATGCGGAGTGTGCTGCCTGCATCACCTGCGGCACGCTCAAGACGCTCATTATCTGGACCGATGGTGCAAATATCTACGGAAGAGTCAACTGCAAGCGCTCAGAAGGCAACAGAGCATTCAAGCCGTTTTATCCCTCTCTGTCTGGCCACAATTTCTATCTTGCAGCTGAAGGAATCGTCTCATACACGTTCTGGAACAAGCCTGCGTTCGATCGCATGCTCAATGACAAGAGACTTCTGGATTGGTGCTACAGGCTCAATGTCGAGATGATGAGGAAAGGAACGAATCCACAGGCACGCTGGACGAATCCGTCCCTCACAAACGACGTAGTCGAAGCAGCAACAAGACTGTTCAAGCGACAGCAAGATAAATAAGTCTACCGATCGAGCTTCTTCAGCCATGAGTCTGCCAGACCAACCCAGGTAGCCACTCTTTCATCAATGAGCTCTTCATGCATGCAGCACGTACGGTCCGCAAGACCCATCCCGTGAGGCCCTTCCCCATAGAGATGCATCTCGCAGGGCACGCCCAGCTTCAGGAGGGCATGAGCAAGGTCGAGCGTCTCCAAGGGATCGACCGTCGTGTCCTGTGCAGTCTGCCAGATGAAGGTAGGAGGCATCTCTGGCCTTGCACCTTTCACCAGGTCGAGACGTGCAATCTCTTCCTCCGTCGGATCTGCCTTCCCCATGATTGCCTGCATGAGCATGTCATGCATCTCAGCGCTCTCTGCCTTCTTCAGGAGCACCGATGCCGACACCATGGGATAGGCAAGGAGCTGTGCCGCTGGAAGGATGCTGGACTCTGCACTCACTTCCAGCTGTCCCGTCAGCACCTTGTCGTCGAAGCGCTCGCACATCGAGCAGAGGATATGCGCTCCTGCAGAGAAGCCCAGGACATAGATGCGTGTCTCGTCTATCCAGAGCTCTTCTGCATGATCGTGCAGCCACTGCATGGCACGCATTGCCTCGATGACCTGGACAGGATAGTGGGATAAAGGATCAGCCACGGGCTTTCCGTCATCTGTGACATCCGTTACATAGGTGGAGTAGCGCAGGATGAAGGCAGAGTAGCCCATGCCGAGGAAGCGCGCTGCCACAGGTTCCCCTTCCCGGTGTGCCTGCTTGAGATAGGCACCTCCCGGAAGTATCAGCATGGCAGGACGGCGGACGCACTCCGTAGATGACAGATGCGGATCAAGCACATAGCAGTCAAGAGATGCAGCAGTGCTTCCTCCAAGTGCAACCGTTTCATATCTCATGGTTCATATCCTCTCTTCCGGGCTGTCCTGTATGTCCGTGTCTATATCCATGCAGCCAAGCCTCTACGCAGAACGAGGGGAAGCCGGAGCTTCCCCTCGATGTGAGACCATTGATTCCTGTGTGCTGCGAAGAGACTTCTCAGATCCCCCGAAGCCATTAGGCATCTGGAAATCCTAGTCTTCCTTGCCCTCGAGCTGCTCCTTCGTGAAGCCGAAGAACCAGGTGACGATGAAGGCAACGGCCATGCCGATGACGGTGGCGATGATGCCGTTCACGAAGTTGGCCTGGGAGCCGCCCGCAAAGGCCAAAGGCGAGAAGAGGCCCTGCGTCGGTGTGTAGAACACGACGCCGGTGATGGCAGCATAGAGGCCTGCAGCAGCGCCGCCTGCAAGGGTGCCGAGCCAAGGACGCTTGTAGCGGAGGAAGATGCCGTAGAGCAGGGGCTCGCCGACGCCGCCGATGAACTGGGTGATGAAGTAGCCAAGAGCGAGGTTCTTCTTCTCGGGATCCTTGAAGCGAAGCCATGCAGCGAGGCCGACGCCGGAAGCCGTGAATGCCTGGACCGTAGCAGCCATGAGGACGACAGAGTCAGAGCCGACCTGGGCGAACTGAGCAAGAGCGATGGCAGCAAGGCCAACATGCATGCCGGTGAGGACGAGCATAGGCCAGGTAGCAGCGATAAGGGTGACAGCAAGCCAGCCGAACGGGGTGTTGGAGAGCCACTCGAAGAAGGCAGCGATGCCCGTGCCGATATAGTTGCCAAGCGGTGCCAGGAGGCACAGAGCGATTGGCATCATGACGACGAAGGTGAGGAATGGAGCGAAGACCGTACGGACGGAGTTGGGAAGGTGCTTGTCGAAGAACTTCTGGATCGGTGCCATGGCGGCAACGCTCAGAAGGACCGGGATAAGGGTCTGGCCATACGTGAGCGTCGGTGCCGGGATGCCATAGACGCTGAAGGCAACACCGTCAGTGCCGAGCTGGATGAACTTCGGATCGATGAGGATGGCTCCCATGAAGGCACCGAGGAACGGATTAGCGCCGAGCTTCTTCGCAGCAGCGAAGCCTGCAATAATGGGAATGAAGTAGAAGGCTGCATCGTAGACGATATCGCAGAGCGTGATGAACTGGCTGTCAGCAGGGACGATGCCGAGAAGCGTCGGTCCGAGGATGGCAGAGAGGGTCTTGAAGAGGCCGCCTGCGATGAGGACCGGAATGAGCGGCACGACCGAGCCGGACAGGTAGTTCAGGATGTTGTTGCCGATCTCTTTGGGCGTGAGCTTCTTCTTTGCCGCATCGGCATCCAGGTTCTCGTCGACCTCGCCACCGGCAGCGACACCGAGCTTCACGACCTCGTTGTACACCTCCGGCACGTTGGTGCCGATGATGACCTGATACTGGCCACCGGACTTTGCTACGCCGAGCACGCCCGGAATGTTCTTGACCGTATCATCATTCACGACCGACTCGTCCTTGAGCGTGAACCTCAGACGTGTCATGCAGTGAAGCGCGCTGTTCACGTTCTCCTTGCCGCCTACTGCTGCAAGCACATCTCCTGCGATCTTTGCGTTGTCCGCCATCGCAGCTCCCCTCTGTGTGGTTTTGCTTTCTGACAGTTATAACTATATTTTCTTGCTTATACCTGCTGCAATGTCATTTTTTGTTATCGTTTATATCAAATCATGAGCTTCAGTGCAGAGGAATGTATATACCTGCTTGGCGCCATCCTGGACACTCTCTTCAGACACTTCCTCATGCGTCCAGCCAGAGGGCACAGACACCTTGAGCTCAGCTGCAGCAGGTGCCTCCACTTCGAGCCTGACAGCTCCTGTGTCGAGACGTTCCCACGCGACCTTGACGGTACTGCCTGCAAGTGCCATCTCAGCACGCACACGGTCCGTCCTCTGGGAGAAGTAAGGGCTGACCGTCACGACAGGAGCCGCAGAGCCATCCTGCTTCGATCCGCCACGCACCACATGGATGCCTGCCAGCGCCTCATACATCCACTGCACGTAGCTCGAGAACATGGCATGATTGTAGGAGCCTACGCCCGTGCGGAACTCCTCTGCAAGGGCACCGTTGCCAGAATCGAGCATCTCGTGATAGCTCGGAGCTTCCTTGCGGCAGAGCCACTCCTCAACGACGTCGTCGTGTCCGCTCTCGTGCAGGATGCGCCAGGCGAAGCTTGCACCGAAGATGCCGGCAGACAGCACGCCGTCCTCCTTGCGGATGAGATTGGCAAGCGCATCTCCTGCAGCCTGGACATCCATGAGGCCAAGCATGCCTGCAAAGGCATAGCTCGTCTGCGTCAGGTCTCCGAATCCTCCGTCATGCCCGAAGCGGGCACGGATCTCTTCTGCGAGCTCACGGTCACGCTCGAGATAGGCCAACTTCAGGATGGCAGGATCGCTCTCGGTGCCACGTATCGAAGCATCAGCATATCCTGCCTCATCCAGAATCTGGCAGAGCTCCTCTGCCAGACGGCAGAACCAGAGAATCGTGCACCAGCCCGTGAACTCGCGGTCAGGCGTGCCGCCCTTCCAGTCTCCCTCTTTCTTGCAGCAGGTCTCGATAGAGCCATGGTCGCCGAGGCAGCGCTCGGAAAGCTCAGCAGGGTCCCACGAGAGCAGATAGTCGACAAGCTTCCTGATATACGGCCATTCTGTCTCTACGAGATCTGACGCTCCATACCAGCGATATGTCTCGAGCACGAGATAGGGGTAGGCGATCTGCCAGAGAAGCGGACCTTCTCCCGTCCCCGTTCCCAGAGACTGGATACCCATGTAGGGTGCTGTCTCAGGCACGCCGCCACGCTTGGTCTGGTCATTCCTGAAGTCGCGCACGGTCTTGCGGATGAGCCCCTCGCCATTGAAGCTCGCAAGGTTGCTCTCTGCCAGCGCGACCATGTCTCCACCGTATCCCAGATGCTCGCGTGCGCAGTCTTCCCAGATGCCATGGATGTTGTTGAGCTTGGTGCGGATGGCTGCATCCAGAAGCTCGTCGTACCACGCATATCCCGTCTCGAGCGAGCCGGTGTGCACAAGGTCCGTATGCACATAGTCTGCCTCGAACGACAGAAGGTCCTCTCTGCTCACGCCTTCCACCACGGCATACCTGAACGAGTGGGTGGAGAACTCGTTCTCGAAGAGGTTTGTGCCTTCGCGGCAGATGGCCACATCGTGCTCACGTGCCTCCTTGGGCGCACCCGGACCTCCTGGGACTACGATGTCAGAACCATCAGATCCTGCATGCGGAATGGTCTGGCCTACCATGCCAGCAAGGTTCGACGCAAAGACAGGGTTGCCTTCTGCATCGAGGTGCTCTGCATAGCTCACGCGCACGATGTCGCCCTCATGGGCACGCACCTCAAGGCGTGCAAAGCCCGTCACCATCTCGCCGAGGTCTATAAGGAACGCTGGCTTCTCGGAAGCTTTGCCGGAGGCATCCTTCTGTGCTGCAAGCTCCCTCACGGCGGATGCAAGATCGGCACGCACCGTGTCGCAGCGGCGGCAGGGCTCAACCTGCGCAGGCTCGAGGTTGCGGGTGTTCTCCTCGATGGCTACCGGTTCAGGATCTCCGGACACAAGCCTCAGGTCGCGCCGCTCTCCCAGATAGGCATTGTTAAAGAGAAGCTGGCCTTCCGTCCATGTCCAAGAGGCATCCGTAGCCGCAAGCACCGTGCCATCAGCAGCTGTGATGCTTGCCAGGACCTGGGGCGTCCCCACCTCGGAGAGGCGCTCGCGCAGGTTGTACTTGCCGAAGAGGCGCAGAGGAGAGGGGTTCCAGAACCCGTTACCGAGCTCGATTGTTACCTCGTTCGTGCCCGCCTTGAGAAACTCTGCGACATTCCAGCTCCTGTAGGTCACGAGCTTCGTGTAGTTCGTCCAGTCGCCGACAAGCTCGTCTGCGAACGCGCGTCTGCCGTTCACGAGCACCCTGGCATAGCCAAGCACGGCAAGAGAGAGCCAGGCTTCCTGAGGCACCTCATCCAGCACGAAGCTACCGCTCACGATCTGGTTGCGGTGGTCTGCATAGTAGCCGGCGTCATCTTGGCCATAGTCATACTTCGGTCCCGAGATCCACTGTGCACAGGAAGCGATTGGATGGCTCATACCTTGCCTCTCTCTGTAATTTCTGTCACTGTAGTAGTATGAACATCGCTTCTAGCTGGTGTAATATCAAATTATTGTCAGTGCTGTATCAAAAGAGGTGTTTTGCTGTGAACCTGGAGCAGCTGGAGAGCGTCCTTGCAGGCCCCATCACCCGCACAGACCACACGACCGAAGAGATAGCCCAGCACATTGCAGAGCGCTATGAGCAATTCCCCTACCACGAAAGGTCCGTCTATCTCTTTCCCCAGGCACGTGCCTTCGGCGACCGCGAGCACATCATCTCTATCCATGGACACAGCTCAGGCGCTGTGCCGGAGCATATCTACCAGTACGTGCTCCTCACCTACTGCTACAAGGGGACCTTCCGCATGAGCGTCGATGGGACCGCTGTCGCCCTGGCTCAGGGGGACTGCATCGTACTCGACCGCAACGTGCCACATGCCGTGGAGCCGACAGATGATGAGACCTTTGCCGTGAACATCATCCTCCATGACCGGTTCTTCCTGCACCGCATGTCAGACGATATCGGACGCCTCGATGCGGAGTTTCCGAACGAGCTCCTGAATACCGGCAGCCCGCACACGGACTACCACATCTACCGCACGGCAGGAGACGTGTTTGCCAAGATGCTCGTGGACTATATCCTCTGCGAGCATCTCGATCCCCGTCTTGGCTCTCCGAGTATCATCGACGATCTCACAGCAGCGCTTCTGAACCATCTCTTCCGCACCTTCGAAGGAACGAGGAAGACCCAGCAGGAGATGGACAAGAGAAGCGAGCTCATGGGAGAGATCCAGGAATATATATCCCAGCACTACAGCGAAGGAAACCTGGGACAGATGGCTAAGGACCTGGGATACGAGAGCAGCTACCTCAGCACCGCCATAAGGAAGGCCACAGGGCATACCTTCAAGCAGCTCGTGAACGATGCCCGCATGCGCCACGCCATGACCCTTCTCCAGGGCTCGGATATCTCGGTCACCGATATTGCCTACGCCGTAGGCATCTCGAACCTGACCCAGTTCTACAAGCGCTTCCGCGACTTTGCAGGCTGCACCCCGAAAGAATACCGCAGCAGATCGGAGAGATAGCCTCCCATACCACTGCAGACGCATCAACCTTCATGCATCTGCAGCGGAAGAGATTGCCCATCAAGAGGATGTCCGGGATTACGCATCCTCCAGCGTCCACTTGCCGGTCGCAAGGTCCCAGCTTCTCTCCCCTCTCTCGGTATCCTGCGTGATCTCGAGGTCGGAGAATTCGGGACTGGACTCAGACCCCTCCGCCGCAAGCGGCCTGCTGCCGACAGTCATCGAGAAGCTTATGTATGCTTCGCCGTCTTTCATCGGGACATGGCAAAAGACCTCGTAGATGAAGGCATCCAATGCCGGCTCCTCCGAGATGGAGTACGTCAAATGGTCAGGCACGGACTCTCCAGGAAATGCCCGCTCCAGAGCGTCCTCGAAGGCCGCAGAGATCTCGTCGTTCCATTCATATTCGAAGCTTGCCATGGCCAACCTCTCCCATCATCTGCCCCTTGCCGGCGCAATCCATGCTCTGTTGAAGGACATGCCTGCTGATATCTCACAAGCATTCTGACCGACTCGTCCCGCGTCTCGGTGCCACACTTCCGAACGGCATCTGTATCTGCATGGCCCGGGTGGAGCAGGCTCTGTCCCGTTTCAGGCTGCGCTCTCTGCGTTGTGCTAAGGTGGGCCGTGCTTTTGCACAAGCAACTTGAGGAGATGGGCAGCATGGCAGAGGCTGGAAGAAGTCCTGAAGAACTCGAAGGAGTCACCCTTCTGGGCAACAAGGGCGTGAAGTACCCCAGAGACTATGACCCTTCCCTCCTTGAAACGTTCGTGAACAAGCACCAGAACCGCGACTACATGGTCACGTTCAAGTGCCCCGAGTTCACGACGCTCTGTCCCAAAACAGGACAGCCTGACTTCGGCTGCATCTACATCAACTACATCCCTGATGTACGCATGGTAGAGTCCAAGTCCCTGAAGCTCTATCTCTTCAGCTTCCGCGAGCATGGAGACTTCCATGAGGACGTGGTGAACATCATCATGGAAGACCTCGTGCATCTCATGGAGCCCAAATACATCGAGGTCTTCGGCAAGTTCAATCCGCGTGGCGGCATCTCAATCTATCCGTTTGCCAACTGGGCAAAGCCTAATGCAGGCTACGAAGACATGGTCACGAAGAGGCAGTTCGAGCAGCTCTCGATGCATGAGCAGGACTAGGAAGGTCAAGGCATCTCATGAAGGCAATCGTGCTCAACAGTGGCGGCGTGGATTCCACCACCTGTGTCGGCATTGCGGTAGACCGCTATGGAAAAGAGAATGTCACGACGGTCTCTGCCTACTATGGCCAGAAGAACGACAAGGAACTCTCCTGCGCAGAGAAGATCGCCGAGCACTACGGTGTCGCGCACCGTGTGATCGACCTTGCTAGCACCCACATCATGGATGGCTCTGACTGCACCCTGCTCCAGGGCGGCAACGACATTGCACACGGCACCTACGCAGAGCAGATGGCAGAAGGAGACGGCAAGGTGGCAACCTACGTCCCCTTCAGGAACGGCCTTCTGCTTGCTGCCGTGGCAGCCGTAGCGCAGTCCGTCTATCCGCATGAGGAGTGCGAGCTCTATATCGGCGCGCACGCAGATGATGCGGCAGGAGATGCCTATCCCGACTGCTCCCCTGAGTTCATGAAGGCAATGGGCAAGGCCATAGAGCTTGGCACCTACGGGCTCGTCCACTTGAAAGCCCCCTTCGTGAACCTCGACAAGGCAGGAGTTGTCGCATGGGGACTCAAGCTCCATGTGCCCTATGAGCTCACCTGGAGCTGCTATGAGGGCGGAGATGTCCAGTGCGGCGTCTGCGGCACCTGCCTCGACAGGAAGAAGGCATTCGCGGCAAACGGCGTCAAGGATCCGGTGCCCTACCGCCAATAAAGGCAATCAGGCTGTACTAGGAAACCAGCCTCAACAAAACTAGGAGACATGCATGAACACAAGGAAGCACCGTCTGCTCCAGACACTCACGTCCCTTTCTGTCGCGGCGCTCATTGCGTCGAACATCATCACGAACAAGCAGACAGATCTCTTCGGCTTTGCCGTGACCTGCGGCACCTTCACGATTCCTGTCGACTACATCGTCTCGGATGTGCTTGCTGAGGTCTATGGCTTCTCCGAGGCGCGCAGGGTCACCATCACGGCCTTTCTCTGCGATCTCTTATGTGTTGTCCTCTTCCAGCTGACGCTCGTGGCACCATCCTTCTCTACCTTCACAGCGCAGTCTGCCTTCGAAGCCGTGCTTGGCTCCACGCCGCGCATCCTCGCGGCAAGCTTCACCGCCTACGTCGTAGGCTCCCTCTCCAATGCCAAGATCATGGAACTCATGCATGTGCATGACGGAGAAAAGAGATTGGCATGGCGATGCATAGCTTCCACTATTGTGGGAGAGACGCTCGATATGACGGTATTCACGCTCCTTGCCTTCACAGGCGTTCTCCCCTGGCCTGTCATCGGCCAGATGATCGTTGTCGCCAGTGCCATCAAGGTAGCAGTGGAATGCATCTGCTATCCGCTTGTGACCTCCCATGTCATTGCTTGGGCCAAGACGCTGGAATAGATGCTGTATTAGAAGAATAGGCAATATGCAAGCTCTATTCAGTTAGTAAACCCCTCCTTATAGACATGCTGAGCCTGAGATTCGCAATACAAACTTCAGGCTCAACACTCAAAGGATTTGCCGCAGTCTGCTCTCCTAGGCTTAAGCGCATCCTTTAAGCCGTGTCCAGGGATATGATGTCTGAGCTTCGGCGCCAACCTATTAGGACTGCACGTTCGCTTCTCAGTGAGCGCATCAACTTCATCTCCTGTCATTCTGCCCGGAGACCCCTGCGCTTATCTTCGTCGTCTCTTTAGATGAAATATATCCGCTCCGCTTCCCCATCTCTTCCAGTTGCCACAATGAAGCGTTCTAACAACTACTTGGAAGGTAATCTTGGAATAACTGCATGCCATCTTCTGCTGCTGGAGGATACCTTGGCTGGGATATTTGACGACTTCAACGATCATGGATTTGGAAAAAGGGATGCCTTTGAGAAGCTTTGCTGCCAACTTTTCGAGCTCTATGGTAAAGACAAAGGTTTAGATACCGATTGGCGTTTTCGTGATATCAGAGGTGACGGTGGCGATGGCGGCATCGAAGCCTACTGGCATAATGCTGATTGTGATGAGTGGATTGGCATTCAAGCCAAATGGTTCCCAAATACACTAGGCCAAAATGAGTATGACCAGATTAAGAGTTCCATACACCACGCAGTTGAAGCACGGGCGAATCTGCACCAGTACATCGTATGTATCCCTCATGATTTAACATCCAAGAAGAAGGTGCGTGAGAATAAATACAGTCATGGAGAAGATGAAGGTTGGCAATCCTTCGTTGAAGAAAGGAAGAAGGAATATCCCGAGCTTCAACTTGAGCTATGGGATGAGCATCGAATCACTTCACTGCTCGAGCACCATGAGAGCGAAGGATGCTTGCGCTTCTGGTTCAAGACAACCGAAATCAATCCAGAGTGTTTCAAGCTGTCGCTCGAAAAAACAACAGAGCGCTTAAGCGAAAGATACAAACCGAAAATTACAGATAGCGGCGGGATGTCTGAGTTCCTTGACGGTTTTTTTGGGCTCTTCAACGTTTCTAGTGGGTAGCAGATGAGACGGCCAGCTGGGCCGAGAAGTCCAGGCGGCCGAGCCTGAGGAATATCATCGTCTTGAAATACTCCACGTTCCTGAAGCCCCTCGCTGC
>Ga0256406_1000268_pt1 | contig 99322 bp, 84 predicted proteins | sample RumenRJG_03DNA_FD_185986 | JGI IMG/M metagenome (GOLD analysis project Ga0256406, IMG submission 185986) | Bovine rumen microbial communities from Lethbridge, Alberta, Canada - RJG_03 | ecosystem: Host-associated > Mammals > Digestive system > Stomach > Rumen | place: Canada: Alberta | collected...
TCAGCCGACCCTTGCGAATGAGATGGGCGCTCTGCAGGAGCGTATCGCGTCGACAAAGGATGGCTCAGTAACATCAGTGCAGGCCGTCTATGTGCCGGCCGATGACCTGACAGACCCGGCACCGGCGACAACCTTCGCACATCTTGATGCGACGACGGTACTTTCCCGTAAGATCGTAGAGCAGGGCATCTATCCGGCGGTGGATCCACTGGAATCATCGTCCCGTATTCTGACAGCGGAGATCGTCGGGCAAGAGCATTATGATGTAGCGCAGCGGGTACTCCAGATTCTCCAGAAGTATAAGGAGCTCCAGGATATCATCGCCATTCTCGGTATGGAGGAGCTTTCCGAGGAAGATAAGCTCACGGTATATCGTGCGCGTAAGATTCGTAACTTCCTGTCACAGCCTTTCTTCGTCGGCGAGCAGTTCACCGGAATCCCGGGTAAGTACGTTCCTCTTGCGGATACAGTCAAGGGCTTCAAGGCGATCATCGATGGTGAGATGGATCAGTATCCGGAGGCTGCGTTCTTCAATGTCGGCACGATCGAGGATGTGAAGAAGAAAGCGGAGAAGATGACAAATGGCTGATAAGGCTTTATTCAGTTTGAGGGTGATCGCATCGAATAAGGTGTTCTATGATGAGAGAGCGCAGTATCTCCGAATCAACACCCTGGATGGTTTGTTCGGCTTCATGGCGCATCATGCGCCGGTCGTGGTTGCGGTAGAAACCGGTCCGATGGATATCGTGAAGGAAGACGGCGAACGGATCGAAGTGCTGGTGTCCGGAGGGATCCTTTCCTGTGCGAACAATCGTATCACAGTGCTGGTCGATACCTGCGAGACGGCGGAGGAAATCGATGTCCGTCGTGCGGAGGAAGCAAAGGAGCGTGCCGAGGAGCAGCTTCGGCAGCGGCAGTCTGTCGGCGAGTACAAAATGTCGCAGTCTGCACTTGCGCGTGCGCTGTCACGACTTGAATTCTCTTCGCAGAAGAAACATTATATTTGATTTTCTGGCTGTCGCGTCAGGTTGTGAACCTGCCGCGACAGCCTTTTTCGTTTGTGTTATAGTAATAGCAAAAGTTTGGAGAGGAGGATCTTGGGATGACTGTGGACGAAGTGAAGATTGGATTTATTGGTTTTGGAAATATGGCGGGTGCGATCGCGGAAGGGCTGATTTCTCAAGGCGTGGTGCCGGCGGAACGGATGTTTGCCTGTGCGGGGCATCTTGATACGCTGAAGGAAAAGTGTGCGGCGATGGGCGGGGTGCATGCCTGTGCGGATGCTTCTTCTGTGGCAGCCAATGCTGACATCGTTTTTCTCGCCGTGAAGCCGGCGATGCTCGAGACGGTCGTGAAGCCGGTCAAGGAGGCATTATGCGGGAAAATCGTGGTCTCGGTGGCTGCGGGCTATGATCATGCGCGCTTCCTTTCGGAGGGGATCCTCACGGAGGATACGCACCTTATCTGTACCTGTCCAAATACGCCGGTGTCGATCGGTAAAGGCATCTTCATTATGGAAAATAAGCATTCGCTGACGGAGGCTGAGGTGACTCTCTTGAAGGAGCTTCTGTCGCCGGTCAGCCTGGTACTTTTCATGGATACAAAGCTACTCGGCATCGGCGGTACGGTTTCCGGCTGCAGCCCGGCGTTTGTCGCGATGTTCATTGAAGCGCTTTCCGATGCGGCCGTGATGTATGGCATCCCGAGAAAGACGGCATACCAGATCGTCGAAAAGATGATGGAGGGGACGGCTGCGATGGCACTTGCTACGGAACAGCATCCCGGACAGATGAAGGATGCCGTGGCATCACCGGGCGGCACAACCATCCGCGGCATCGCCTCCCTCGAAGAGCACAACTTCCGCGGCGCCGTCATCGATGCCATCAAGGCGATTGAAGAGTGAATGTGACATCGGGGAGATTCCTTCTTGTATCGGCGTCCGGAAAAGAGTATAATGCAGTAATCGCCTGGGCGTGATGAGAGGGAGTGCTTTGATCACGTCTGCTATTTAGAAAAGACGGAGCAGAAAAAGATATGATGAATCCAAAAACACGGAAGACAGTTTCGGCAGTCATCGTGATTCTCCTGGTGCTTGCCATGGTACTGACGATGGTACTTCCATATATTGTCTGACAGAATGTAGAAGAGAGCTGCTGCAAAGCTTTTCGGCGCCGGATTTCCTGGCAGTCGGGAGGCTGTTGCAGCAGCTTTTTTTAGATAATGAATGGAAGAGAGGAAGACAGCGTGATGGGAAAACTCACGGAAGGGCAGGAACTCGTGCTTCTCGGAGAGCCGGGGACGAAGGGAATTGAGGTGCTTTCGACGCGGTCGCCGGAGAAACTTCGGACGCGATTCTCAGACAGGTATCTTTCGGAAGAAACCAAAAGGTCCGGCCGGCTGAAGGAAGCATTGAGAAAACGGTCCGCGGTCGAGCTTGTCTCGGATTATCTTCCGGGCTTCATGGAAAAATATGGCGTCGCGAAGGCGGTCTCCGTCGGAAGAGGCGGAGTGCTTGCGTCGCTCTGGCAGTTTCTCGCTGAAGAGGGACTTGATCCGAAGACCGGGCGGCAGGTGAAGCCGGGACCTGGCTGCCGGTTCAGCCTAAGTGCGATACCGGTTAGTCAGTTTACGATCGAGGTTTGTGAACTGTTCCAGGCAAATCCATACCGGCTGCTGTCTGAGAACTGCTGGATTCTGGCTTTAGACCGTGGATTTCAATTTGTGAGGGATCTTCTATCGGCGGAGGAGCTGATAGCGCATCAAATCGAGGAGGAAAATTATAATGCTAAGGGCCTCCGCGCTGGCTTCGAAGGCGATCATCATGCGCGGACGGAGATTCTTCTTCCGGCAGCCGTGTTTGGCGAGATCACCGGAGATCATCAGAGGCTTCGGACAGATACACCGGGCGGCGCGTTTCTCACGAAGGAGCATATGGATGAATTGGACCGGATATGCTAGAATGAAATAGCGTGTGAAGAGCATGCTGTAGGCATTGGAAGATATGCCCGTTTAAAGGCATCAGAAAAATATAAAAACAGGAGATTGTTATGAGAGACAAGATTCTTGCAATCATCGAGAAGAACGCGCGGCTGTCCGTGAAGGATATCGCGGCGCTGCTCGGTGAGGATGAGGCGAAGGTTAGTGCCGAGATCGAGGCCATGGAAAATGAAGGCATCATCTGCGGCTATCATACATTGATCAACTGGGATAAGACCAGTGACGAGCGTGTGGATGCGCTGATCGAGGTGAAGGTTGCGCCGCAGAGAGGGATGGGCTTCGATTCCATCGCTGAGCGGATTTATCAGTACGATGAGGTGGACGCGGTGTATCTCATGAGTGGTGCGTTTGACTTTATGGTACTCATCAACGGCAGAACCATGAAGGAGGTGGCGACGTTTGTTGCGTCGAAGCTTTCTCCGATGGATTCGATTCTTTCGACGGCAACGCATTTCGTACTGAAGAAGTACAAGGATCATGGAACCGTGATCGAACAGGTCAAGGTCGATGAGCGGATGAAGGTATCGCCATGAGAGATCCCCTGAATCATACGATTACGGAGCTTCAGCCGAGCGGAATCCGTAAGTTTTTTGATATCGTGGCAACCATGAAGGATGCCATTTCGCTTGGCGTGGGCGAGCCGGATTTTGACACGCCGTGGCATATCCGCGAGGAGGGTATTTATTCCCTCGAGAAGGGCCGGACCTACTATACATCAAACTCCGGTCTCATGGAGCTGAAGGAAGAAATTTCCAGATATCTACAGCGGAGATTTCAGACGACCTATGATCCGAAAACAGAGGTCATGGTGACGGTCGGCGGCTCAGAGGCCATCGATCTCGCGATGCGTTGTCTTCTCAATCCGGGCGACGAGGTTCTGATCCCGCAGCCGAGCTATGTTTCCTATGTGCCGTGTGCAGAGATGGCCGGCGGCAAAGCTGTCCCCATCCGACTCGAAGCAAAGGATGATTTTCGACTGACACCGGAGAAGCTGGAAGCTGCCATTACAGAGCATTCGAAGCTTCTCGTTTTGCCCTTCCCGAACAACCCGACCGGGGCGATCATGGAGAAGGAGGATTATGAGAAGCTCGTGCCGATTATCGAGAAGTATGATCTTTTCCTGATTACCGACGAAATTTATGCAGAGCTCACCTATAAAGGGAAGCCCTGCTCTATCATTGAGCTTCCCGGCATGCGCGACAGAACGGTTTATATCAATGGCTTCTCGAAGGCGTATGCTATGACCGGCTGGCGTCTCGGCTATACCTGTGCGCCGGCGCCGATTCTAAAACAGATGCTGAAGCTTCACCAGTATGCGATTATGTGTGCGCCGACGACCTCACAGTATGCCGGCATCGAAGCGCTGAAAAACGGCGATCAGGATATCGCGAGGATGCGCATGGCTTACAATGAGCGCCGCCGCTATCTCGTGACGCGTCTTCGGGAGATCGGCATGGACTGCTTTGAGCCGTATGGTGCTTTTTATGTATTTCCGTCGATCAAGCGCTTCGGCATGCGTTCGGAGGAGTTTGCAAACCGGCTCCTGCAGGAGGAAAAGGTCGCGATCGTTCCGGGCACGGCGTTCGGCGACTGTGGGGAGGGCTATATGCGTATTTCCTATGCGTATTCCATCCAGGATCTAAAGAAAGCACTGGACCGGATCGAAGCCTTCACGAACCGCTTAAAGGCGGAGGGCTCATATTCGGAGGCAGAGGGAGAATAAAAATGGCATGGTATGATAGTGCGATTTTTTATCATATGTATCCGCTCGGCATGGTTTCTGCGGAGAAGTCCAATGATAACGTGACGGTACATCATCGCTTCGATGAACTCATTGCCTTCATTCCGTACCTAAAGGTTCTAGGCTGCGATGCAATCTATATCGGACCATTGTTTGAGTCCGGCTCGCACGGTTATGATACGATCGACTATAAGCTTGTCGACCGGCGGCTCGGGACCAATGACGATTTCCGCCGTTTCATGGACAAGGCGCATAATTATGGCATTCATGTTATCGTGGATGCAGTGTTTAACCATACGGGACGGGACTTCTTCGCCTTCCGCGATCTTCGGGAGCATGGTGCTGAGAGCCGCTATAAGGACTGGTATAAGGGTGTAAATTTTTACGGACGCTCTGATCATGGCGATCCCTTTACTTACAGTGCATGGCATGGCTTCACCGAGCTGCCGGAGCTTAACTATAACAATGAAGAAGTACGGCGGTATATCACGGATGTCGTTCGCTACTGGGTGGATACCTTTGACATCGACGGACTGAGACTTGACTGTGCGGATGCGCTCGATATGAACTTCGAAAAGTCGCTCCGGTATTTTACGAATGAGATGAAGCCGGAATTTTTCCTGCTCGGCGAGGTCATCCACGGGGAGTATGCCCGTTGGGTTAATCCGCTGACACTGAACTCCGTTACAAATTATGAGATGCATAAGTCGATCTATTCGGCCTTTAATTCGCATAATTTCTTTGAAGCTGCCCACAATCTGAACCGAAATATTGCAATCGCAAAGGACCTCTATCTATTCCTTGAGAACCACGATGTCGACAGGATCGCGTCGAAACTTGAGAATAAGGCAAATATCCGTCCGGCATATATGGCAATGTTTACATTACCTGGCAAGCCGAGCATCTATTATGGCGGCGAGTTCGGTATGGAAGGAAAAAAGGGGCCCGGCGGAGATGACAGCCCGCTAAGACCAAGCCTTTCGCAGGAGGCCATGAAGCCCAATGCACTCACCTCCTATATCGCGAAGCTCGCGGAGATTCATGGCAAAAATTCAGAGCTTCATATGGGAGACTATAAAGAGCTTTACCTTCAGTGTAAGCAGTGGGCCTATGCCCGCACGGATGCGAACAGTGCTGTAATCACCGCCCTCAATAACGATGAGCAGCCGGCGGTTTTCTATGTGACACTGCCATTGCCAGCGGAGCTTGCCTTCGATCTCATCGAAGAAGAACCGCTGCCAATCGAAGAGGGCAATCGGATCATGATTAGTCTGCCGCCAAACAGTGGAAAACTCATCAAGATCAAGTGAGAAATACGGAAATCGTGCTTTTGACATTGTCTCCGATGGATGCGTCATGATATGACAGGGGCAAACTAATCAACGATATTAAATATTCTGTTCAATATTCAATAGAGTAGAAAAATATTTTTCAAACCGACCGATGTTTATCGGTCGGTTTGTTGTATAATGAGTTTATCTTATGAGCCTTTTGGAGGATCACTATGGCTAGAAAAAAACTTACAGGGGGAAATGCCAAAGCCGATGGCGGTAAGGTAAGTACCGGGAAGAAAACGGCAGCAGGCGGAAGAAAGACAAAAACTGCAGTGAAGAAGACAACGGCTGTAAAGAAGACAGCCGAGACGTCCGGGAAGGCAGCTGCAGCAGCAAAACCGACAGAGACAGCAGTTCAGCCGACAGTGGAACAGCTTGATCCGGTTTTCATCACCGAGCTGGACCGGTATCTGTTTGGCGCAGGCCGGCATTATAAAATTTATCAGAAGATGGGTGCGCATCCGGCGACACTTCATGGAAAGAAGGGCATGCACTTTGCTGTTTGGGCACCACATGCAAAGGCGGTTTCTATCGTTTGTGACAGAAACCAGTGGAACACCGAGGCAAACTATATGCTCCCGCTCGAGGACAGCGGCATCTATGAGGGCTTCATCGAAAACATGGGCTTCGGCGAGATCTATAAGTTTGCAATCCATACGCAGGCGGGAGAAATTCTTTACAAAGCAGATCCTTATGGCTATTCTGCAGAATTTCGTCCGGGTACTGCATCGAAGACCGCTGATATCAGTAATTTCCCGTGGCATGATGCCGCCTGGATGAGTAAGCGCGCGAAGACACCGGTCTTCCAGCAGCCGATGGCAATTTATGAGTGTCATCTCGGTTCCTGGAGAAAGAAGGATCGTCCGGAGAAGAATGGCTTCTATACCTATCGTGAAGCAGCAGAGGAGCTCGCGGAATATTGTAATGATATGGGTTATACGCATGTCGAGCTCATGGGTATCGCCGAGCATCCGCTGGATGCTTCCTGGGGCTATCAGGTGACCGGCTATTTTGCACCGACAGCCCGCTACGGTGATCCGAAGGACTTCATGTACTTCGTAAATTATATGCATCAGCATGGCATCGGCGTCATCCTCGACTGGGTGCCGGCGCACTTCCCGAAGGACGCACAGGGACTTGCAGATTTCGATGGCACACCGACCTATGAATATGCGGATCCTCGTATGGGTGAGCACCCGGACTGGGGCACAAAAATCTTTGACTATTCGAAGAATGAGGTCAAAAACTTCCTCATCGGTAACGCACTTTACTGGTATGATGATTATCATATCGACGGGCTCCGTGTCGATGCGGTTGCATCCATGCTGTATCTTGATTATGGCCGGAAAGCAGGCGAATGGGTACCGAACAAGTACGGCGGAAATGGAAACCTCGATGCGATCGAGTTCTTTAAGCATCTGAACAGTGTCATCAAGGGCCGGAAGGACGGCACCATGATCATCGCAGAGGAGTCGACCGCATGGCCGAAGGTGACAGACGCACCGGAAAACGACGGCCTCGGCTTCACCTACAAGTGGAACATGGGCTGGATGCACGACTTCCTCGATTATATGAAGCTCGATCCGTATTTCCGGAAGGGCGCGCACAACATGATGACCTTCGGTATGAGTTATGCGACCTCCGAGAAGTTTATCCTTGTGCTTTCGCATGACGAGGTTGTGCATCTCAAGTGCTCGATGATCAATAAGATGCCGGGCCTTGAAGGCGATAAATTTAAGAACCTGAAGTGTGGTTATCTCTTCATGTTCGGCCATGCCGGAAAGAAGCTTCTCTTCATGGGACAGGACTTCGGCCAGTATCATGAATGGGATGAAAAGGTATCACTCGACTGGTATCTCACAAAGGAACCGGAGAATCATAGCCTCCAGATGTTCATGAAGGACCTTCTGCATCTCTACAGAAAATATCCTGCGATGTGGGAGCTCGATGACAGCTGGGATGGCTTCGAATGGATTAATGCCAATGACTCCGACCGTTCAATCTTCAGTTTTATCCGTAAGGATAAAACCGGCAAGAACTCCTTGGTGTTTGTCGTAAACATGACGCCGGTGGAGCGCGCCGATTATATGGTCGGTGTACCGGTGAAGGGAAGCTATACGCTGCTTCTCGATGAAAATGGTGCGGTCGATCCGAAAAAGAAAAAGGCTGTCTACCATGCGAAGCCCGGCGAGTGTGATGGAAAGCCCTTCCGCGTAGAATATCCGTTGCCGGCGTATGGCTGTGCCGTGTTCCGCTTTAATTATTCTTGAAAATCAGTATAATAAGAGACGCTGCCGTTACCGGCAGCGTCTTTTAGATGAAAGGATAAAGAAAGTTATGCTGAATCAGTTTTCTAGAACACAGCTGTTGCTTGGCAGGCCGGCGATGGAGAAGCTCGCGAGGAGCCGTGTCGCAATCTTCGGAATCGGCGGTGTGGGCGGCTTCGCGGTTGAAGCGCTGGCACGATCCGGTGTCGGTACACTCGATATCATCGATGATGATATGGTCTGCCTCACAAATCTGAACCGTCAGCTCATTGCTACGCGGAAAACTGTCGGAAAATTCAAAGTGGACGTGATGGCCGAGAGAATCCTCGATATCAACCCAAAATGTCAGGTGAACGTCCATAAGACCTTTTTCCTGCCGGAAAACAGTGATGAATTTGACTTTTCTCAGTATGATTATGTCATAGATGCAGTCGATACGGTTACAGCAAAGCTTCAGCTTGTCATGGCGTGTGATCTGGCAGGGACACCGATCATCAGCTGCATGGGCGCCGGCAACAAGCTTGATCCCACGAAGCTTGAGGTTACGGATATTTATAAAACCTCGATTGATCCTTTGGCTCGTGTCATGCGGCGTGAACTGAAAAAGCGGAATATACGGCATCTTAAGGTTGTTTATTCCACAGAGAAGCCTCTTCGTCCTCTCGAAGATATGGCAAACAGCTGCCGTTATCACTGCATCTGCCCGCCGGGAGCAAAGCATAAGTGTACGGATCGTCGGGATATCCCCGGCTCTGTTTCCTTTGTGCCGCCGGTTGCCGGCATGATCATCGGCGGTGAAGTCATCAAGGATCTGACGCGTGATGAACGAGCAGCCGTACGAGTAGATGAGGAGAAAATATAATCGAAAGGAAGGCGTCAACCAATTATTCTTCTTCCGGCAGTTTTGACATGAGAACATCGAGAGCCATGATGACAGTGACACCGACCTCGACGATGATGAGGACAGGCAGGAGCTTATGAAACAGTATCGGGCCTTTCAAAAGGAAGACAAGGAGTGGAATCAGAATCATGAGGATGATGCCCAGCATGACCTTGTTTCGGAGCACTTTATCAGCCTTTCCCTTTTCAACCGTTTTTTTAAGAGACTGCGATGCCTGCTCTTCTTGTAGCGTTTCGTTTCTTTTTTTTCGTGATTTATTTCTGCCCTTTCGTGGAACATCGAGAAAACCAAACAGCTTTTCAGGCTGTTCCTCTGGAGATAGGTCCTCTGCCTCCGGCAGGAAATCAGGATCGGCTTCCGGGTCTGGAAGATCACGGCGGCCATAGTCGGAATCAAAGCGAAGTGTCCGATAGTCCTGTTGCTCCTTGACAGGAGAATGATCGGATGCTTTGACTTCGAAAGGTAATTCTTTTACAGAAGGCGAATAGTCAACTGGCGCTTCTCTTAAGAGGCTTGTATTATCTGCCTTAAGCCCTGCGTTTTCCGGTCGGAAAATATCCTTAGTCGCAGTCGTATCCTCCTTTAGCAGTGGTTTACGATCGACGATGCGAAGAAGGTCGTCCATCCGAAAATAGGGATTTCGGACAGAGGTATGGTACAGGGAATACCCCGTGATCACAGCCTGATCCTCTGTATAATCAATATGGTTCAGGATAAAGAGGAGAAGGGCGGAGAGGCTTTCTGAAAAAGACGGATGTGCTGCAGGCAGCAGTACGAAGTGATAACCGCCGCTTTCGTCCAGAAAAATGGTTTCTGGAGAAAGCAATACCCGGTCCTCCGAAAGAAGGAAACTTTGCATCGTATCAAGAAGCGCATCCATCGCATAAATAAGGGCTGCAATTTGCTTGTGGGCCATTCCGGCGATGGAAAAATGCTCGTGTAGTGGCTTAAGAGAAGAGATTTCATAGTCAAGAACCGAGCATTCACCCTGATGACGAATGACAAACGGTATGATGCCTGGCATCTCAGAACCAAGCATCATTTTGGTCTCATAGCTGTCCCTGTCCAGAGTGACATTCTCAATATGCATGAGACTTTTCTTCAGCGTATGCTCAAAGGATATAAAATTTGATTGACTGTTATCTTCGATGTTGATCAAGGTGTGCTTCGTAGTATGATTCATATTTTCCCCTGTCCTGCGGTATCCATGTCCTTTTCAAAGATGGTGACGCCGCGCATAAATTCTTCTGGTCTGAATTCCTTTTCACCATCCTTCGTATGGCTTGCGATTTCCGTTTCAAGATAGCTTTTTGCTTGTCCGGTTACCTTGTTATGGAGGTTGACTGTGCCGGAAATCAGAGTCGAAAAGACGAGGAAGGTGATGGCAATGATATAAGTGGCTTCAATGGTATACATATTTTCCCCCGTCAGATATAGCCAAGTCTTGATATTGTAATAAGGATAAATCCCGGCAGGAGACACGGTATAAAAGCGATGGAGCGCCTGCGGAGAGAGCTCCTTCGAAAGTGGCATCGAACCATGATAAGGATAGACACTAGAAAAGCAGTCATTAAGCCGATAGCATTGAGAAGCAAAAGCTCCGGCAGTGTCAGATAGAAGCCCTCCACCAGTGTGAACAGGACATCACCGGCACCGATCGGACCCCTGAGGATACGATAAAACAGGTACACAAAGATTCCTGGTAAAAAAGGCAGCAGGAGTTCGAGCCCCTGCGGGGCAGTTCCCCGGAAAATATCAATCATCCGTAGGATATAACCGGCAGCACCGGCCAGAAGGAATATATAGAGTGGCACTGTCTTTTTTTTAAGATCATGCAGTGCGGTAAGAAAGAAAAAGAAAAGCTGTGTGATAAAGGAAAATGACAGTGTCAGCATAAAAACTCCTATTTAACCTAGCCGCAGCGGATACAGGCATGCTTTCCTTCAGAAATCGCCCGGGATTTCGTCGTGGACTGAATATAGCTGGACATCGTACGGCAAAGTGGGGTGGTGTGGTAACTCCGTGAGCCGGTGGTATAGTAGACGACCGGAAGATTGCTGGAAGGGAGGCAGATCGCGCATGGCATATAACGGCCACCATAAGGTGGTTTCTTCGTTTGAATGTCCTTACCGGAGGTTTTTTCAAAGATATGAGAAAGATAGGAGCAGTCAAGCGTAGTGTGATACACCTCGGTATTTTTGATACTGACATAGACCGTCGGATCCTCCTCGCTCTCTTCGGCCTCATCCGGCCATCGGTTTCCATCTGCACCGATCCAGGCACGCCGATAGGCGACCAGCTCTTGAGGAAAGCCTGACAGGCGGAAGAAATTGAAGGGCACCTTTGCCTGGTATTTTGCAGTGAACAGGACATCAGTTTCTGTGATCTGACTGCCCGACAAAAGATCAAGAGAAGACATGCCGTCTTGTTTGATCTCACTGGAAAGCTTCACTACGGAGGCGCCGGTTTCGATGCCCGTTAGCGCATCTTCGGAAATATTGAGTCCGGAAACCTTCTTCTCTAGATAGCGTTCCGCGTATTTGCCGATTGCTAGCCTCTCAGCCATCACCTCCATGTGTCTTTGGGCCTCCTGCTGCTGATGCAGTATAAGGACTGGTGTCAAAAGAGCAACCGCGGCAAAAATCACCATGCTGAGTGCTAGTGTTGCTTCAATGGTGAAGGAGGAACGACAGGGAAGAAGCAGAGAACGGACCAGCCGGTCCTGAAGCCTTAGATGTTCGTACTTGGAGAGTATTTTTTTTAGATTCTGCGGTTTTGGTTCTCTTTTTTCTCGCATGTCGTTCTTCCTTAATAGTAAGCGGATAAACCGCGCTACTGTCTTCGTTATATATGGTTAAAGGACAGAGTGCCTTTAATCTTGTGATCAAAATATCAGAAATCTATTGCACCTTATTTCGATAGGAATAGTCTGATGAAAGTGCGATGGTATACTGGCTTTCCGGTACATTTGAGGCAACCATGTGCAGGATGCCGAGGTGATACATCACATGATCGGCGCTGACAGGCACACTGCCGCGCAGGCTGTAGATACATTTTTCAAGGGAAAAACCGGTTTCCGGTTCCTCGCCGATGTTTTTGAGATTTCGTTCGATGGTGCTCAGCATCCTCCGATTAACGGTCGCCTGATCCTTAAGTCCCAGAAGAATCAGGAAGCCACGGAGATAATCCCTGTAGGATAATCCGCGTTGCTCGTGTGCATTGTCATCGGGCATATGGCCGCGGCCAAGCACAAGAAGCTCTGAAACCTTCATGGACCAGGTTGTGTTGTCGTGCATGAGCGGCACCCGTTCGTTTGCCAGAAGATGCCGGACATCGATGATAGCCTGACCGAGTGCCCAGATACTGAGCACAAAGAAGGTTAGTACGGAAAGAAGCAGTGGATTTGCAGCGGTCACGAGGAAGCTTGAAACAAAGGTCATGGCTTCGGTCCGCTTCTGTGCATCCATATAGAGATAGATCAGGTTAGAGGCCTCACGAAAGGCAACCAGCTCTAAAACGAAGGCGGAAAGATTGTCATAATCACTTTCCTTTCCGTTCAGAAGATATTCCATCTCAAGTGCAGTGGATCCGCTTGGGGGCTTCGACTGCTCACGAAGCTCCTTGAGGTGATAATAATTAAAATACTTAAAGGCATATTCCCCCAGGAGAACAATCTCCGCCGGGTGCGCCGTGGAATCAGCGGAAAAGCCTGGCTTCCTGTTATGAATTGCATCCCTTGACGGAAGTTCCGCCCGGTCCGGGAGTACCAGAGAAAGGATATCCCGGTTTGTCATGCCGGCAATCTGATCCAGGAGCCGTTTGTTCTGTTTATTGATCGTTGAAACGGTTCCACTGTAATGGATGAGGGACATATGATTCCAGTCAGACAGGGCATCGTCATAGAAATCTTCGATCTCGTCATCAAAATCATAGTCATCTTCGTCTTCATCATCCTCGGCTTCCTCAATCGCTTCTTCGAGCCAATCCTCAAAATCCGAAACCGCCTGTTCCATGTCTTCCGCCTGCTGGATGAGCGTATCGGCCTTTGCCGGCATGGCTTCGATTTCCTTACGGATCGGACCATCGGCATCTATATAGCGCTCGTATTCTGTGATTTCACTTTCGATGGCAGCACAGGCCTCAGGGCTAAGCGTCGCACTTCGAGCGGAAAAATCCGTACGGAGTGTCTGCACCTTTGCGGCAAGCTTTTCAGCAGCCTTTGTGTAAATCGGAACCTGCGCCTTGAGCTTCGTTAGCTCAGATTGAAAATGATCTGAAGCCCCATAAAAGGAATATGCATCATAGTCCGACAAAGCGGAAGCACCGTCCTGATGGATAGAAGCCGCGTTTTCTGCGAGAGAATGAATCTTTGCGATAGCATCCTCCACGTCCTCGAGATCGCTTGCATCGAGCTGATATTGCTTTTGAATCTCCCGAATCTCCTTAGATTCCGATGCCCGCTCCGTGATGTGCGTCGCTTCTTCGAGAAGACTCGACTCGTCATAATCCCGGCCGCCAAAGGAAAGCAGAGAATCAATCATGCCATATTTCATATATTCGAGAACAGATTCTTCAAAGGCATCACGATCCGTCAGGTGGACATGCTCCGAAAAGGAAACCTGATCCTTCGTGACCTGCATCGGAAAAAGATTGTGTGCATTCTGATAGGGCTTTATGAATTCACAAAGCTCCTTCTTAAGATCACTGTCTGTGCGATACTGAAGTCCAAGCAGACGATAATTCTCCCAGAGCGGCCTGTGATACTGTGAAAAGAGGTTTTCCATGGAGGCATCCAGGGCAACCTGTACATACAGTCGTTCACTGACGGTCCGTGCTGATTCCACGATGGTGAGAATCAGCGCGGCAATCAGTACGAAGGAGAGTGCAAGGTAGACCGTGATGGAGCCGGAAAGAGATTTTCGTTCTCTTAGTTCCATACTTTTGCGGCATTGGTGTTGATTTCGCCAAGAATCGTATCCAGAAGCTTAGTGATATTATCCTTAAAGACAAGGACCAGTGCGATCAGCACGACCAGGATCAGGACGACCTCGATGGTACCCATACCTGACTGGTTCGCGACGAGGTATTGCGGAAGCGCATAGCGGTGAAGATAAAGATTCTTAGGGGAAAGCGGTGAATCCTTCAGTGGCTGCCAGGGGAGAGGATTTGCCCCCACAAGCTGGCAGGCGCCGCCGGAAAAATCATCAGAAGAATCATCAAAGAAATCCCGGATGCTCTGTGCGATGGAATGGATGTGCTGTACGAATGTGTTCATTTTTTTCTCCTTTACTTGAATGGTGAATGTGAAAAAGTTTGTAGTCCGCTGCCCTTCTGATCACAATGTTTTATTTTATTGCATGGTGTTCTTACAGAAGATTTCAGCGGGATTTTATGACAAGGTCGTGAGCGCTGGTACGATGACGATGGCCATGACGATGCCGAGTAACATAAAGAGTGGAAGCAGAAGCTTCGTGCCAGCCTCCTCGCCGAGACGGCGGGCGGTCGTTTTCCGATCCTCAAAGGCTTGATTCATCTCGAGTTCGAGAAGTACCCGGAGATTTTTGGTGCCGTTTTTCCTGTTCTGCTCTATGAGACTGACGAGCTTTGAATAAGGCTTCAGATTGATCCTGCGGCTGAAATCGTTATAAACATCCGATTCAGCCATATTGCGCCGGAATTGGTTATGCATGGTGCGAAGCTCGACTGCCAGCGGCCGCTCCTTCAGGATCCCACGGTGAATTAGACTGTCATAATGCTCGGATATTTTTTCAAAGGCATTTTTTATGGTCAGTCCGGCGCCGATATAGACCATCAGCTTCGAAACAAGCTCCGAATAATCAAGCATGAGCTGGTCGTTTCTTAGCTTTTGCTCTTTTTTAAGTTCGGCACCCTGCCGGAGATAGAGTGCTGCGGCTGCGACGATACCGAGAAGCGGGAAGATGAGATAGGTTCTGTCCATTGACTCCCGGTAGGAAATCCGCTTCCCTTCGATTTCATCCGGCAACGTGATCCGGTCTGTGTGAATATCGGACTGGTCATTTTCGAGAATCATGTTCTTCAGCGACCGGAGCAGCCGTTCTTCCTCGGTCAGGTCCCGGCCGACGACATTGACATAGATTTTGTAGGGCTCCGAATGATAAGAAATATCGAGTGACTCAGGATCCTCCGGCACGATATCTGTTGACAGGATGAGACTAAGGTAGCCGGTCACCACCGTATCCGGATCCAGGTCCTCGTTATCGAGCTTACCGCTTTCATCAATGAGATCACTGTATTTCAGTCGATAGTTCATATTTTCGGTTGTTGTTACCTCACCGGATTTCATTGGATCCATATCTGGATAATAATCCCAGCTAAGTCTTACGCCCTTGTCCGGGAGAGAGGCAGGCAGATTAAGATCCGAGGAAAGGCTGGCAAGACTCTGGTTCTCTGTCGTGATCAATCCCTCGATGTTTTCAAGAATATCAGCGAAGACCTGGTCCGCCTCTTCTTTCGTGTAACGGATCGGGCTCACCGTGATATTGAGAGGTATCTCCTGGTCAGACAGGCCAGAGACAGAAATTTCGTAATCCTTTTTAAGCCCTCCGTGTCTGTCCCGGAGGAGGTGAACGCCACCGATGAGATTTGAGCTGTTCATGGCGGAGAGATAGGTAATGACTGTAAGAAAAAGTGCGGCTGCAAGACAAAAAATCTGTTCCTTCAGTATCTTTTTGGGTACAGCCTTTGTCCTGTCCCTGATTGTATAAAGAAGGTGTGCCAATGCTTCCTTCATAGTGCTATACCTCGATTCGCATGATCCGCTCGGCAAGATAGATCGCAAGGATGTATACGGCGAGACAACCGGTCATCGTGATCCGTCCGAGAAGAGTCGTATAGAGTGTGCTTAAAAATTCAGGGGAAGAAAAATTCATATACAGAATGATGCCGAAGGGAATCATATTCATGACCTTCTGCTCATAACGCTTCGAGGCGTTCATGGTCAGAATATCCTCGTGAATCTGTACCTTGTCCCGGATTACACCAGCCGTGTGCTGGATGATCTGGACGAGCCGGCCGCCGGAATTTTTTGCGACGGTGAAGATCTCCGCAAAATTTGCGATATCATCAAGACCGGAGCGGTAGGCAAAATCCGAGAGCAGTTCCTCGATCGTTCGATTTAGCCTTAGTCCGTGTGCTATGGCTTCAAATTCCTGAACGATCATCGCTTTATCTGAGAACAGGGAGCGAAGCTCAGGAATTGAAGCCCGAAAAGCATTCTCTGTGGAATAGCCGGCAGAAAGAAAGGAAGAGAGAATGGAGAGTGACTCCTTAAACTCAAGGAGCAGCTGATGCCGGCGCTTCTCACAGAGTGCCTTTCGCCTGAAAAAGGGAAAGCCAAGACACACAGGTAAAAACAAAAGGAAGACAAGCTTACTCTGATAGAATGTATAAGACACGAGAGCATCCATCATCACAGCAAAGGAAAGCTCACGGATAAAATCAGTTGGTGTCAGACGGTAATGATTATAGTCGATCCCGGAGCTTACTCTGGTTCCGGAGCTCGTTTCTTTTTTGAAGAGCTGTTCCATCAAACTGATAGAGGGTGTTAAGTGTAATTTCGCCGTTTTCAATACCTGTTACCTCCGATATTTCTAAAACCCGCCGTGCCTTATCTCTGGTACGGCCGAGATGAATGACGATTTCGATGGCGGAGCCGATCATGCCCCGGATTGCCGGAAGCGGCAGCCCGCCTGCGCCAGACAGAACCATGATCTCAAGACGTCGAAGCATATCCTTCGTCGAGTTCGCATGCCCTGTCGATAGAGACCCGTCATGACCAGTGTTCATCGCATTTAACATGTCGAGTGCTTCAGCGCCACGGACCTCGCCGACCACGATCCGGTTCGGGGACATACGGAGGGAGGCCTTGATAAGATCCGCCATACTGATGCGGCCTTCACCCTCTGCGTTTTCATTACGTGTTTCCATGGAGACGAGATTTGGTACATTTCGAATCTGAAGCTCCGCGGAGTCCTCGATCGTGATGACCCGCTCGTCCGATGGGATATATTGCGATAAAGCGTTGAGGAAGGTAGTTTTTCCACTGTTTGTCCCGCCTGAAATAAAGATGTTATACCCGGCCCGTACCAGACCCTGTAGAAAGACTGCCGCCTCCTCCGAAAGCGATCCGAACCGGATGAGCTTGTCCATCGTGATCGGCTCCGGGAATTTACGGATCGTCATGGTCGGTCCCTTTAGTGCGATAGGCGGAAGCACGACATGTACACGGGAACCGTCCTCGAGACGGGCATCCACGATCGGGCTTGATGTGTTCACAACTCTGTTGATACGGCTCACGATCATATTGATAATTTCCTCGAGCTGGTCACCTGACTCAAACTGCTTGTCCCAGCGCTGCATCCGTCCGCCTGCCTCGACGAAGATTTCCTTGTCCGAGTTGATCATGATTTCTGTAATGGCTGGATTATCGAGAAGCTCCTGCAGGACATCGAGCCGCCTGAAGCTGTTAAATACTGCATTGCGAAGATACAGCTTGTTCTTGAGAGAAAGGTCATCCCGAGAAAGAAGCTTCTCATCAATCGTCTGGTATAAAGCGGCATCGCTAAGCTCTCCTTCCCGGTTTAGCGAAGCAGCAATCTCTGCCTTCAGATCCTTTTTAAGTTCCAGAAGCTGTGCACTCATCGATTTGGCCTCCGTAGAATATAGTTACGTACGACAGCCTCAGCATAGGTTCCAAGCGGCGACGCATCCAGAAGCTGAAAGGATCCATTGTCAATGCCTCCATCGGGCGCCTTCGGCAGCAGAAGCTTGACGATTTTTTCCGCTGCAGACTGATACTGATTCATATGAAGATACCGGTCAAAGGTATCGAGCTTTTGAAGATCCTGTCTGTTTTCCGACACCGGCATGAAGATCCAGTCGGCAAGCGGCAGGATAGAGCCAAAGCGGCTTACGATGCTGTCAAGATCAAGGACGATCGCATCCTGCTCCGAGAGCCGGAGGAGCGTACTGGTAAAATCCCTTAGCTCCTTCTCCGACAGAACAGAGATGTCCTCCGGCAGAGAGATGGGATTCAGATAGAAAACCCCGTCATGCTGAAAGACAAGCTCCCGGAGCACCTCTCTCGTAAGACTCTTCTCCTTAAAGTAGAAGAAGGCTTCGGAGAGTCCGCGCTTTGCGGTCTCACGGATCGATTGCGGAAGTCCCGGCATCTCCTCATAAGAGACATAGAGAATCTTTCCTTCGTTCCGAAGCGCCTTTGCCAGTGCAAGGGCAAAGGAGGTCTTACCGGAGCGCCCGATCGGACTGAAAACCATATAGAGGCGGGAAACTGTATCATCAGATACAGCCGGCCGGTTCTTTTCATAGCAGGTGAGAATTTCTTTTAAGATTCTGTCGCCGGATTGAAATTTATAGATACTATTACTGCCTCGGTCCGGCTTGTCCGAGAGATGCAGCACACGATTATCCGGAAGTCCCGGAAGCTTCTCATCAGAAGTACCTTCCATGAGGAGAAAATCAACCGTATTTTCCGCCGAGAAACGCTCCAGCTTCTCCTTATCATCAAAGGTATATACGGTGAAGGGTGTTTCCGGCTTACTCGTGATGAAGCGGGACAATCTGTCGGCATAAGCCTTGTCTCTGCCGAGAACGGCGAGTATTTGTTCCATGTGTGACCTCCTTAATGACGTCATGTACTGCGCTTTCGACGGACCTGTAGACCAGGATGAAACCGGTTCTTGATTTGTCCGCCCGGGTTTATAGGGAAATTGGAAGCGTTGCCTCCATTGCTTTTATGATCAGCCCCGGAGTTGCACCGAGGAAAATGGGAACAGCCATGGGGAGAGTCGTCTTTTCCGGGATGAATCTTAGGTTCCGCTGTTTCCCAAGGGAAGCTACGCTGATCAGGAGAAGGGAAAGGAGCATGCCGGGGAAGAGCAGCTCCGCACCCTCCAGGATTCCTTCCCATGCAAGGATCAGTGAGATCAGCTTGATATCTCCTGCACCTGCATGATAATGGAAGAACACGGGCCCCAGCAGAAGGAGAGGAATAAAGAACCGGCATACGTATGGGATGATATGCCATACTCCGTATTCACCTCCGAGAAGCAATCCCCAGATGAAGTAAAAGATGATGAGCTCGTTCGGGATTGTCCTTTGGCGATGATCGGTCACCGCTGAGATAAAGAGAATTTGCAATAGGATCAGGTGTTTTTCTGTCATGTGACCTCCGTGATGAGTGCACTATACAGGAGAAAACGAAAAAGCAATAGAGTCTAAAATCGGACAATATCCTTTTTTAGACTATACGAAATCGGAAACGCAGCAGAAAAACGTAGTAGAAATGCTTCCATAAAGCGCTTTCCCGGGAGAAAAAAGTGAGAAAAGCGGAAAGCTCGTAGGAATTGCATAGAACTGACGTTCACTAAAATAAGCAGGGGTTAAAATCCGCCTGCTTCCTAAAAACCGAATTGAATTTATTTCAAAACTAAAAATTCTATAAAATTAGCACTCGACACTTGCAAGTGCTAACAATACGTGCTAGAGTATCTTGTGTAAAGAAGGAGACTTCCCTCCGATAGTCGGCAGAAGGAAGCATCCGGATGTAAGCATTAGCATGAAGAACATTTCGTATCAACCGAAGGGAGGCATGGTATGAATATCAATAAATTCACACAGAAGTCCATCGAAGCCGTGAACCACTGTCAGGATATTGCGACAGAGTACGGTAATCAATATATTGAACAGGTGCATCTTCTCTATAGTCTGATTACGATCGATGAATCACTGATCGCACAGCTTTTAAAGAAGCTGGGTGTGCCGTTTGATCAGTTTAAGGCGGATGTCGAGGTGGAACTCGGGAAGCTTCCGAAGGTATCGGGAAGCGGGCAGATGTATTTCTCGCAGAACGCGAACAAGGCACTCGTCAATGCTGAGAACCACGCGAAGGCGATGGGAGATGAATATGTTTCCGTTGAGCATATCTTCCTTTCTCTCATGAAGGAAGCTGATCATACATTGAAGGACCTCTTTGACCGCTATCACATCACGAAGGATAGCTTCTTAAAGGTTCTTTCCGAGGTCCGGGGCAACCAGCGCGTTATGTCCGATAACCCGGAGGACACCTATGACACGCTGAACAAATATGGCTATGAGATGGTTGAGCGCGCACGTCAGCAGAAGCTTGATCCGATCATCGGGCGTGATGACGAGATCCGGAATATCATCCGGATTTTAAGCCGGAAGACCAAGAACAACCCGGTGCTCATCGGTGAACCGGGCGTCGGCAAGACAGCCGTCGTCGAGGGGCTTGCGCAACGAATTGCAAAGGGCGAGGTGCCGGAGTCTCTCAAGGATAAGAAGATCTTTGCACTCAACATGGGCTCACTCATCGCCGGCGCGAAGTACCGGGGTGAGTTCGAGGAAAGGCTGAAGGCAGTACTTGATGAAGTGAAGAAATCTGAGGGCCGGATCCTCATGTTTATCGATGAGCTTCATACGATCGTCGGGGCCGGCGCCTCCGAGGGTTCGATGGATGCCGGCAATATCCTTAAGCCAATGCTGGCGCGCGGTGAGCTTCACTGCATCGGTGCGACGACACTGAACGAATATCATAAATATATCGAGAAGGATGCAGCGCTCGAGCGTCGTTTCCAGCCGGTCATGATTGACCAGCCGTCCGTGGAGGATACCATTTATATCCTACGCGGTATCAAGGAAAGCTACGAGAAATACCATGGTGTAAGCATTACGGACAATGCTCTCGTTCAGGCGGCTGTGCTGTCGAACCGGTATATCTCTGATCGTTTCCTGCCGGATAAGGCCATTGACCTCGTCGATGAGGCCTGCGCGATGGTGAAGACGCAGATGGAGTCGATGCCGGAGGATATGGCGGAGATGCAGTCGAAGATCACGCAGCTTAAGATGGAGCAGATCTCTCTTAAGAAGGAGGATGATCAGCTTTCGAAGCAGCGGCTTTCAGAGATCGAGAAGGAGCTTGCGGAGCTTAGCGACCAGTTTGCGGCGAAGAAGGCGCAGTGGGAGAATGAGAAGAATTCCGCCACGAACCTGCAGGCGCTTCGTGAGAAGAGAGATAAGCTGCGGGCTGACCTTGAGATTGCGCAACAGAAGGGCGATCTCGAGACGGCCTCGAGGATTAATTATGGCGAGCTGCCTGAAGTGGAAAAGCAGCTGGCCGAGATGGATAAAAATGTCCACGGTGAGGATAAATCGCTTCTTCAGGAGACGGTGACCGAGGATGACATCGGTAAGATCGTGAGCCGCTGGACCGGTATTCCGGTGACGAAATTAAATGAATCCGAGCGGTCGAAGGTGCTGCATCTTGATGATGAAATTCATAAGCGTCTCATCGGACAGGATGAGGCAGTCGAGAAAGTCGTCGAAGCCATCCAGCGCTCGAAGGCCGGCATCAAGGATCCGACGCGTCCGATCGGCTCCTTCCTCTTCATGGGCCCGACTGGTGTCGGTAAGACGGAGCTTGCGAAGTCGCTTGCGAAAAATCTTTTTGATGATGAAAATGCCATGGTCCGGATCGATATGTCGGAGTACATGGAGAAATATTCCGTATCAAGACTCATTGGCGCGGCACCAGGCTATGTCGGCTATGAGGAGGGTGGTCAGCTCACGGAGGCGGTAAGAAGGAAGCCGTATTCGGTGGTGCTGTTCGATGAGATCGAGAAGGCCCACCCGGATGTGTTTAATATTCTTCTGCAGGTGCTCGATGATGGCCGCATCACGGATTCGCAGGGTAAGACGGTTGACTTTAAGAACACGATCATCATTCTGACCTCAAACCTCGGTGCGCAGTATCTTCTTGAGGGTATCGATGCGAAGGGTAATATCACTGCGGATGCCCGGAAGAAGGTAACGGATGAGCTGCATCGTGCGTTCCGGCCGGAGTTTCTGAACCGGCTTGACGAGATCATCATGTTTAAGCCGCTCACGAAGGATAATATTTCGCATATTACGGATCTGATGGTTGCGGATATAAATCGCCGCCTTAGCGACAAACAACTAACGATCGAGTTAAGCAAAGAAGCGAAGGAGTTTGTCATCGATCATGGCTATGATCCGCAGTATGGTGCGCGGCCGCTTCGTCGGTACATCCAGCGGAATGTCGAGACGCTCGTCGCGAAGACGATTCTTGAGGACAGGGCGCATGAGGGTGACACCATCCGGATTAACCAGCACCTTGGGCAGCTTTCCTGCGAGGTGGTGACTGCCGTCACGCCGGACAGCATCGAGTGACGGCCGGACGGCGCATCCTCCCGGCAGGGGCGCCTGGTTGTTTATGTCTGCAGTTCTATGGCTTTTCTGCAGTGAATATGCTATATTAACTCCAAATGCAAAAAATTGGTGCATTTGGAGTTTTTTAATTTTAAATCAAAATATGAATAATAATACAAATGAGGTTGTGATCGATGTCCGGGATGTGACGAAGGTTTACCGGCTTTATAACAAGCCGGTGGATCGTCTCAAGGAAGCGGTGTCGGTCACGCATAAAAATTATCATAGAGACTTTTATGCGCTGAACCATATCAATTTTCAGGTGCATAAGGGGGAGTCGGTCGGGATCATCGGGACGAATGGATCCGGGAAGTCGACGATTCTTAAGATCATCACGGGGGTGCTGACGCCGACGGAGGGGTCTGTCGATATTCACGGGATTGTGTGTGCGCTTCTTGAGCTCGGGGCCGGGTTTAATCAGGACTATACGGGTATCGAGAATATCTACATGAACGGTACGATGATGGGCTTCACGCATGAGGAGATGGAGAAGAAGCTGCCGGAGATTCTTGAGTTTGCGGATATCGGGGATTTTGTGAATCAGCCGGTGAAGAACTATTCGAGTGGTATGTTCGTGCGGCTTGCGTTTGCGCTGTATGTGGCGGTCGATCCGGAGATTCTCATCGTCGATGAGGCGCTGTCGGTCGGGGATGTGTTTTTCCAGGCGAAGTGCTATCACCGGATGGATGAGCTGAAGCGGCAGGGAAAGACGATTCTCATGGTGACGCATGATCTTGGCTCTGTCATGAAATATTGTGACCGGGTCGTGCTCTTAAACAAGGGCGAAAAGATTTCAGAGGGTCTGCCGGGTGACATGGTGGATCTCTATAAAAAGATTCTCGCGGGGCGCTTCGACAAGGAAAAGGATCTCGCGGACTACGGTGAGAACAGTGCGCGGCAGCTGGATGCCAATGCTTCCATCAGCCACGAATGCGATGGTTCTTCCGCGGCGGATGTTGCAGCGTTCATCGATCACCAGGATTTCGGGGTCGATACAGTCGGCAGCAGTGCGATTGCTGAACGGCAGCAGGCAGCCGATCCGGGTCGTCAGCATGATACTGAAATAGATGATGGCAAGCGGATGATGGACGAGATGAATCTCAATCCGCACATGCAGCATTATGGAGACGGACGCGCGGAGATCGTCGATTTCGGTGTGCTTGACCATGCGGGCAAGGTGTCGAATGTCGTCGTAAAGGGGGAAAGTTTCACGATCCGGGAGCGGATCCGGTTCCATGCGAGTCTCGAAGCGCCGATTTTTACCTATACCTTCAAGGATAAACGCGGCACGGATCTCACGGGCACGAATACGATGTATGAGAATGCAGGCGTCGAGCCGGTGAAGGATGGGGATGAGTATATCTGTGACTTCACCCAGCGGATGACGCTGCAGGGCGGGGAGTATCTTCTCTCCATGAGCTGCACGGGTTTCGAGCAGGGCGAGCATGTCGTCTATGATCGGAAATATGATGCAGTCTCCATCACGGTGCTCTCGAACAAAAATACCGTCGGCGTATATGATATGGAGTCAAAGGTGACTCTGGAAAGGCATAACAAAGCATGAGTTTTGAACAGCACAGAACCAATCTCGTCGAATGGTTCTATTTTGAAGATATGATCACCGGCATGGAGCGGGATGCCTCCGTCCTCGTTCTCGGGGACAAGGAGTATGTGCAGCCGCTTCTCGATATGCTGACGGAGCGGGTGCATACCGTATCCCGCCGCCTGGATGACGGTTCCTACGACTATATCGTGATTCCGCGCCTCACACGCCGCGTCTTAAAGATGTTTCAGGATAATCTCGGCGCGATGTTTGCGACGCTGACCGAGACCTGGCTGAAAAAGGGCGGCTCCATCCTCGTCGGCATGGAAAATGCCCTCGAGATCGATCGACTCGCCGCCGGTACCACGGATCCCGAGACGATTTATATCCGCTATTCGAAGGTGAAGGAGCTCCGTGAGAAGCTTCACGCGCTGCATCCTGACATGAAGGATCGGATGTATTATCCGATGCCGGCGCTCGAGCTGCCGATGACGATTTATTCGGAGGACCGCCTTCCGAACCCGGAGGAGGTCGATGAAAAGACCGCACTGCTTCTTCGTGAAGGCGAGTTCCAGCAGTTTGCTCCGGGCTATCTCTATATTTTCCAGCCGGACGGCACACACCGCTCGAAGGCGAAGGATTACCACCGGATGACGCCGGTCTACATGAAATATAACTCAAGCCGGAAGCCTGAATACGCAATCAAGACGGAGATCGTATGTGATGAGAAAAACACCCTTCATGTCGTGAAGGAGGGCATCACGAAGGAGGCCAATGCACACATCCAGGCACTCTCCGATCATCAGAGGCTCCTTGCGGATTTAAACCCCAATGTTTCGGTTCTAAAAGCTGACCAGTCATCGAGTGCGTTTGGCACACTACAGCCGCTTAGCTTCCAGATGTATCCGTATCTCACCGGGCAGAGTCTCTCGGAGATTCTCGCCGACATGATTAAGGATGGAGCAGCCCCAATCAAGGAAATAAAGGAATCCGTCGACATGGTAATCGGGCGGACCGAAGGAAGCATTAACCCGGCAAACCTTGACTGTCTCTTCGATAACATCATCATGGAAAAGGGCGCGCCGGTGCTGATCGACTGCGAATGGGTAAAGCAGGAGGATGTTCCGGTTCGTTTTCTCCAGTACCGGATCCTCCGCTACTGGTATCTTGAAAATCAGGGCGAGCTGAATTATCCGGATATGACCGCGTTCCTTGAAAAGTTCGGGTTCCAGCGGAGCGAGCTTAAAAGCCTTGAGGATGAGGAGGAGGCGTTCCAGCGGGAGATTCACGGTGAGGGTGAGCAGTCCAATGCTTACCAATACGAGAAATCCCGTCTGACACTGAAAAACTATCAGGCACTGCAGCGTGAGCTCGCGAACCTGAAGGCCTCGGCGGAGGAGCTGCAGTCACAGGTCAAGGAGCGGGATATCACGGTACACAAGTACCAGGAGATCGACCGCCTCACGCAGGTGCATGTTTCGAATCTTACGCATGTGATCGAGGTGCACGAGCGGGATATTGCAAATCTCCAGCAGGAGCTTTCATATTATAAGGCGCATCAGAGCATGGCATCACGCTTTCATCAGTGGTTCATGCTGCATTACGATGCGCATTTCCCGAAGGGCTCCCGTAAGCGGAAGGTGATGCGCTATATCAAAAACACCTTCCGGCATCCGGGAAAGACGCTCCCGATGTATTTTACGGCGAAGGGACGGAACCTTCTACACGGCGATTTTAATATCGGCGATCAGTATCTCGAGTATGGAAGGCTTTCTTTCCCTGTCGCGGAGCAGCCTGTCGTAAGCATTGTGATCCCATGCTATAACCAGATTGCCTATACCTACCAATGCCTACACTCGATTCTCACGCATACGGATTTCGAGAAGACGCCATATGAGGTAATCATCGCAGATGATGTTTCGACCGATGCGACGAAGGAGCTTAAGCTTTACACGGAGAATCTTGTCATCGCGCGGAATACCGAGAATATGGGTTTCCTTAAGAACTGTAATCAGGCGGCTGCGATCGCGAAGGGGCAGTATATTCTTTTCTTAAATAACGATACGACGGTGTCGGACGGCTGGCTGTCCTCGCTCGTTGACACGATCGAGGGGGACGAGACGATCGGTATGGTCGGCTCGAAGCTTGTGTATCCGGACGGACGGCTCCAGGAGGCCGGCGGCATCATCTGGTCGGACGGCTCCGGCTGGAATTATGGACGGCTCGAGGATCCGGCGGATCCGGAATATAACTATGTGAAGGATGTCGACTTCATTTCTGGGGCGGCGATCATGATCCGTATGTCACTTTGGAAGGAAATCGGCGGCTTCGATGAGCGGTTTGCGCCGGCGTATTATGAGGATACAGACCTTGCGTTTGAGGTGCGGAAGCATGGGAAGCGGGTTGTGTTCCAGCCGAAGTCGGTGGTGACTCATTTTGAGGGCATCTCAAACGGGACTGATGTCAATGGTACCGGCCTTAAGCATTATCAGCTTGTGAACCAGGAGAAGTTCAAGGAGAAGTGGGCGGAGGAGCTGAAGGCCCAGTACACAAATGACGGCAACCCGAATCCTTTCCGGGCGCGTGAGCGCGGGCAGGGGAAGAAGTACATTCTCTTTATCGAGCATTATGTCGCGACCTGGGACAAGGATGCAGGCTCAAAGCTCGATTATCAGTATATTAAGCTGTTCCTTGAGAAGGGCTATGTCGTAAAGTATCTTGGCGATAACTTCGAGCATGAGGAGCCGTATACATCGGCGCTTGAGCAGCTCGGTGTCGAGGTGCTGTACGGGCCGAAGCTGCAGGCGGGGATCTGGGACTGGATCGAGAAGAATAAGTCAATGATCGATATTGCGTACCTCAATCGTCCGCATATTGCAGCGAAGTATATTGACTTTCTTCGGGAGCATACGGATATCAGGCTGATCTTCTTCGGCTGTGATCTTCATTCGCTCCGGCTTCATCGGGAGTATGAGGTGGATCATGATCCGAAGACGCTCGAGGAGGCGGAGTACTGGCACAATGTCGAGTTCTCTGTCATGCGGAAAACGGACATGAACTATTATCCGTCCGTTGCGGAGGAAGAGGTCATCCGGCGGGAGGATCCGTCGATTCCGGTGAAGGCAATCACGGCGTTCATCTATGAGGACAAGGTGAAGGTCATGGATAACTATGAGGACCGGGAGGGTCTTCTGTTTGTCGGTGGCTTCGGGCATCCGCCGAACAAGGATGGTGTGCTCTGGTTCGTTGAGGACATCCTCCCGAAGGTGCATGCGGCGCTTCCGGGGGTTAAGTTCCGGATCGCGGGCTCGCATGTGCCGACGGATATTGAGGCGCTTTCTGGCAATGAGAACATTGAAGTGCTCGGCTTTGTGTCGGATGAGAAGCTTGCGGAGCTGTATCAGTCGTCCCGGCTTGTCGTCGCACCGCTTCGGTTTGGCGCGGGCATCAAGGGGAAGATCGTCGATGCGATGCACAATGGTGCCGCAATCGTGACGACGCCGGTCGGCGCGGAGGGTATCACGGACGGGGAGCATGTGCTTAGGATTGCAAGCGATGCGGATAGCTTCGCGGAGGCCGTCATCGAGCTGTATCAGTCGCCGGAGAAGCTACGCGCGATGTCGCAGGCTGCCGTCGAGTGCATCAGCCGGTACTACACCGCGGAAGGCGCGTGGGATATCATAAAGGATGATTTTTCATGACAAAACATGTTTTTGCTGTAGCAGCGTATGGTGAATCGCCTTATTTGCCAGATTTGTTGCAGTCACTTCAGGAGCAATCAATCAAAAGTAAAATCATCATCTGTACGTCGACGCCGAATGCTTACATCACGGGGCTGTCCGCAAGGTTTTCAGTGCCGGTTTATGTGCATGAGGGGCGGCATGGGCTCAGGAATGACTGGAATTTTGCTTATGAGGAGGGTGCTAAGCTGGCGCCTCTTGTGACGATTGCGCATCAGGATGATGTGTATCATCGGGATTATACGAAGGCGCTTTTGCATGCGTATAAATTATTCCCGGATATGTCGGTGTTTTGTTGTCGGTATGAGACGATCGATGCGGAATCAAAGGTGATCAGTGGGAAGGCGGAGAATGTGAAGCGGCTGCTGCGTCTGCCGCTTCGGTGTCATCGGTTCGCGGATCGGGCGTTTGTGAAGATGCTTCCGCTTAGGTTTGGTAATGGAATCGGGTGTCCGACTTGTACGTATAATGTGTCATATTGTGAAGCGCCGCTTTTCCGAAATGACTATCATTTTGTGATTGACTGGGAGACTTTAATCCGGCTTGCCCGGTTGCCTGGTCGGTTTATCTGTATTGAGAAACCGCTTGTCAGCTATCGTGTGCATGCTGGGGCTGAGACGATGCGGAATATCGAGAATCATAATCGGGAGAAGGAAGAAGCGGAGATTTTTGAATCGCTGTATGGGAAGAATTTCACGAAGCTTCTCATGCACTTTTACCGGAAGTCGTATACGGCGTACACGAACGAAAAATAATGGAGGCGGCGAGATCGAAAAACTTGCAGTAGAAAAGCAGAGTTTGAACCAAGGAGAGAAATTGGAACAGAGGCGGAGTCTGGAGCACGTACAAAAGCGAAGACAGAAGCAGAGGCGGAGGGAGCGGTGGCTCTTTTTCGGGACATTGATCCCGGCGGCACTGGTCCTTCTTTTTCTGTGCGTTTATGTGAACCGCTATATCCATATCCATGCGTTATATAAGGACGACCTCTATCTTTGGTCCTTTTTCAGTGAGGAGAATTTCTTCGAATTCACGTTTCCGAAGACCGCGAAGGTGAATTACCGACCGGCGAGCTGGGCACTGAATTATCTTGATTTTGTCGTGACCGGTGCACAGGTCGACCGCTACCTATGGTTTAATCTCGCGATGAACACGGGCATTGCTGTCACGATCTTCATCTTCGCACGGCGTCTCGCCTCCGGGTTCTTTATTCACCCGATACCTGCAGCTTCGGTGGATAACCGGGATCAGTCAGACGTAGCGCGGACATATCTGTGGAATCAGAAAACCTGGCTTCATTGGTGGCTCGGCAGCATCATCGGAGTTCTTGCCGGCGGACTGTATCTCATCTCGGAATTTTCCTATTATCAGATTGCGCAGCTTCTCGGTGTCATGGAGTCCGAAGCCCAATGGCTCGCGCTGTCGGTTCTGTTCTTTTTGTATTTGTATATTGACAAAAAATCGCAGCGGGCATTCATCACCGCGGAGGTCTTCTATTTCTTCCTGATTTTCACACATGAGCGCTTCATGGCGCTTCTTCCTCTTTTCTATATCGCCCTTCTTTTCACGAACCGGCAGTGCTGGAAAACGCGGAATTTCCTTGTGCCAATGCTTATGACCGTATTTTTTATGGCGGTGCGGGCAACCGTGATGGGCCAGCTTTTGCCAAATGGCACAGCCGGCACGGATGTGACGGAAACCTTTTCTCTAGAGCAGGCGCTCACGTTTTCGGTTGATCAGGTAAAATATCTCTTTGGGATGAATGTCGGACCGGATTATCTGTCCGGCACACACTTCGAAGCGATGCCCAAAAACCTTCAGTATGTCGTGTATGGAAGCATTGGCGTACTCGGCATCATGGTGCTGCTGTATCTGGTGTCGCTTTTTCGACACCCGAAAAAGGAAAGCTTCGGAAAGAATCTGCTGTTTATCCTCTTTATCGCGCTCTGTATCGGTTCAAGCTCGATTACGATACGCCTCGAAATGCGCTGGATCTATGTGAGCTACTCTGCAGCAATCCTCTATCTCGCGATGATGTGTGGTGAACTTACGAAGCTACAGGAATCCAAACGTGATATCGACCACGCGGTAGACGGGGAAAATAAAAGAAGCAGACGGCGGAAAGAGCGCAGTATGATTGCAGCTGTAGTGTTCACTGCTCTCTACATATGCTACGCGGCGCTGATGGTGCCGGTTGAAAAATATTATCGGACGCAGTACTATAACATTTTCCTGTTCCTGGACCAGGACCGCATGAATTCCCTTGCGGATTTAACGATCGGACGCTATGGAGTGGAGGGTGTACTTGGAAAACAGATTTACATCTTTTATAATACCTACGAAATGACCGACTTCTACGCCGATTATTTCTATCGTCCCTTTGACCCGGAAAAAACAGGCCAGGGCTCAAAAATCCATTTCCTCCAGGATATGGCAGAGATCCCACCCGAAGCCACAAGAGAGAACAGCTTCGTCCTCATGGAATCGCCGGATGGAAGAGGATATGTAGATTTAACAGAAACATTTTTACACAAGTAAATATAGCCATTAACAGGCAGACACGCAAAGGAGAAAAAATGAAGAAAGCATTAATCACAGGCATTACCGGGCAGGATGGCTCCTATCTTAGCGAGCTCCTTCTCGAAAAGGGATATGAGGTGCACGGCATCATCCGTCGGTCCTCCGTCTCGACGACCCAGCGGATCGACCATCTGCTCGAGAAAAACCTCATTAAGCTGCATGAAGGTGATATGTCCGATTCGTCGAGCCTCATCCGTATCATCGGGGAGGTAGAGCCGGACGAAATCTATAACCTTGCAGCGCAGAGCCACGTCCAGATCAGCTTCGATGCACCGGAATACACCGGCGATGTCGATGCACTCGGCGTGCTCCGGATCCTTGAAGCGGTACATATGCTGCATCTTGAGAAGAAGACAAAAATCTATCAGGCATCGACCTCCGAGCTCTATGGCAAGGTCGAGGAATGCCCGCAGAATGAAAAGACGCCGTTCCATCCGTTCAGCCCGTATGCGGTTGCGAAGCAGTACGGCTTCTGGATGATGCGGGAATATCGCGAGGCCTATGGCATGTTCTGTGCAAACGGCATCCTCTTTAACCATGAGTCGGAGCGCCGCGGTGATAATTTCGTTACTAGAAAGATTACACTTGCTGCCGGCCGGATCCGTGAAGGTCTGCAGGATCATCTTGAGCTTGGAAACCTCGATTCCCGCCGTGACTGGGGTTATGCAAAGGACTATGTCGAGTGCATGTGGCTTATTCTTCAGCAGGAGAAGCCGGATGATTTCGTCATCGCAACCGGTGTACAGCATACGGTACGTGAATTTACAGAGCTCGCTTTCCAGCACGACGGCATTGCGCTCGAATGGCGTGGCACGGGCCTTGATGAAAAGGGGTATGACAAGGCGACCGGTAAGATGCTCGTCTGTGTGAATCCGCAGTGGTATCGTCCGACCGACGTCGTGAACCTCTGGGGCGACCCAACGAAGGCAAAGACGGTGCTTGGCTGGAATCCGCAGAAGACAAGCTATGAGGAGCTTTGCAATCTGATGGCGGAGGCCGACTGGCAGAAGGCGAAGAAGGAAGCCGCGGAGAGACGCTGAGCCTGTTAAAATAACTGCCGGAGTGTGACACCGGGGACGGTTCTCCCTGTCACACTTTGGAATTGTTTCGATTTAGAAGTGCTATGAGTAAAAAGGTTTTGATTTTTGGCGCCGGCGGCTTCGTCGGTCGCTATTTAACAGAAGAGCTGCTGACGCATGACTACCAGGTTTTTGGAACCGACACGCATGCACCGGCGGGGGAGAAGAAAATTCCCTTCTTTACAGCGGACATTCTCTCGGCGGAGGCGGTGAACCAGGTGTTCGGGATGGTGCAGCCGGATTTTGTCGTGAATCTCGCGGCGATCAGCTCGGTCGGGCAGTCCTGGGGCATCCCGGATGTGACGATGGAGGTCAATGTTGTCGGCCCTTTGCATATCATGGAGGCCGCGCGGCACTTAGAAGCCGTACCAAAGCTCATGTTTATCGGCTCAAGCGAAGAGTATGCGCCATCGGATACCGCGGTCAGCGAGACCTCACCGCTCGATGCCAACAACCCCTACGGGATTTCCAAAACGACGCAGGAACGCTTCGCGGCGCTCTATCGTGAGCGCTACGGTATGAAGATCGCCTGTGTGCGTCCGTTTAATCATACCGGCATCGGTCAGCGGGATAATTTCGTGCTGCCGAGCTTCTGTAAGCAGGCGGCGGAGATTGATAAAACGGGCCGTCCCGGCGAGATGCGGGTCGGAAATCTCAGCGCGAAGCGGGATTTCAGCGATGTTCGGGATATCGTCCGTGCCTACCGGATGATTCTCGAGGCCGATACGGATAAGATTTATAATGTCGGCTCCGGCAAGGCGTATGCCCTCTCGGAGCTTGTCGACTATATCGCGGGACTTTCAGAGACATCGATTGACATCAAGGTGGATCCGGATCGTTTCCGTCCGGTGGACACACCGCTTGTACTCTGCGACCACAGTTCAATCACACAGGACCTCGGCTGGAAGCCGGAGCATGACATCCACGAGACCCTGCAGGAAATGTTTCTGCATTACAGAAATTTGTGACACCGGGGACGGTCTATCCGAAATGCTTTTGTGCAGCAGATGATCCTTATGGGCGTTGATCAAATAGAGATAACAGGAGAAAATATGGAAGGAAAGGAAGTGAAAAGAGCACGTGCGGTCATCTATTACGGCATCACTGTGCTCATTGGCCTTTTCCTCTTTTTCTATGTACGGATGGCCTCCGTCGAGATCGTATATTCCGACTACATCCGGCTGATCCACCAGTATCTGCCGGACACGCTCGCATCAGAAAAGTTCTTCGTGCCGGACATTCTGACGCGGATCCCGATCACCTACCTGTTCCGGTTTATTAACATAAAATATTTTCACTATCTGCTCGCCTTTGACCGAACGGTCGGCGTCATAGGCTTCCTTCTGTTCGCATTTGTGATCACGCGCTACTGTCTCCGGGTGCGGATGTCCTTCATCTCCTTTCTTCTCGTGTCGACGGCCCTCGCAAGTCTCGACAAATGGGAGATGCTTTTAAATGGCTCCGGCTATCCGCATCTTCTTTCGTATGCGCTGTTTGCATGGGGCTTCTATCTTTTCGAAAAGGAGTTCACCGGTACCGCCGGGCAGCGGGATAGGACAATGCTTACAGCACTGCCTTTTCTTTCACTTTTGACTGCCGGACCATATATCGTGCAGTTTTCGATGACGCTTCTTGTCGGTGCAGTGTATGTGATACTTCTTCGAAACCGGAACATGACCATGAAGCGAAAGCTGACGCTGGCCATCGTTTCCATCCTGCCGCTGCTTCTCTTTATGTGGAGCAATCACTATGCGGTGTACAGCCATAGCGGAGCTTCGGATGTAACACTCGGACAGCTTGTGACAGAGCAGCCGGGCTTCCTCGTCCATTTCATCCTGAACGGGTTTGCAGCTGAGCTTTTCGGCGGCTCGGTTCTTGAGACCTGGGTCACCGAAGGAAGCATTGGCTACAGCGGGATCTATGTGATTGGCGCCATGGTGCTGCTTAGCTATCTGCTTGCGCTTTTTCTGTATTTCCGGTCCGGGATGTATCAGAGAACGGTGTTCCCGCTTCTCCTCATGATGAGCGGTGTCGGAAGCCATGCGCTCGTACTTTTTAGCCGGTATATTTTCTTAAATGAAACGTATGCCTGGTCTAGCCGCTATGCGCTTCAGTATCTGCCGGGGAAGCTCGCCGTACTGCTGATTTTTGGTGAATTATTGACGGAACGCTTCAAGAACCATAAAAAATTTGCAACGGCGGCAGGTGTGTGCATTGCATTGACCTTCGGTTTCGGGGCCTGCTATACTACGGTACAGGAATTTGAGATGGCGGCGCCGAGGAAAATGTATTTTGAGACACTTCGGGATGCAGCGCTGCACCTTGATCAGCATACGAATCAGGAGCTGAGCGACCTCTTCGAATATCATCATGGTGAAGACGATGTGCGGGTGGCGCTGGAGATCCTCGAAGAATACCATCTCAATGTATATTATGAGCCTGCAGTTTGAAAGGAGAAGACGTGAAGGTTTTGATCTTAGCGGGTGGCTTCGGCACCCGTATTTCGGAGGAATCGGAGTATAAGCCGAAGCCGATGGTCGAGATCGGCGGGATGCCGATTCTCTGGCATATCATGAAGTATTATGCAAGCTACGGCTATACGGATTTTGTGATTCTTGCCGGCTACAAGCAGTATGTCATCAAGGAGTATTTCGCAAACTATTTTCTTTATAATTCGGATGTGACCTTCGATCTTCGGAACAACTCGATGCAGGTTCTGAACAATGAAAATGAGCCCTGGAAGGTGTCCATCATCGATACCGGCTTAAATACGATGACCGGCGGCCGTATCCTCCGCGTGAAGGACTTCGTCGGCAATGAGCCCTTCATGCTCACGTATGGAGATGGTCTCTGCAATGTAGATCTTGATGCGCTTGTGAAATTCCATGCGTCTCATGGCAAAACCGCGACGATCACGACAGTTTCAATCGCGCAGCAGAAGGGTGTGCTCGACATCGATCCGGACAACCGGATCCGTGCCTTCCGCGAGAAGAATGATGAGGATGGCGCCATCATTAATGGCGGTTTTATGATTTTTAATCCGGAGATTTTTGATTACCTCGAGGATGATACGACGGTGCTCGAGCAGGAGCCGATGCGGCGCCTCGCGCAGGATGGTGAGCTCATGAGCTTTTACCACGCCGGCTTCTGGCAGTGCATGGACACGCAGCGGGAGAAGAAGCTTCTCGAAAACCTCTGGGCATCGGGCAAGGCACCGTGGAAGAGATGGAGTTAATATGATCAAGTTATCTGATCTGGAAGAATTTTATAGTGGCAGGCGGGTGCTTTTGACGGGTGACACTGGCTTCAAGGGGAGCTGGATGGCGCTGCTTCTCAGTATGCTCGGGGCGGAGGTGTATGGGTATGCCCTGGAGCCGCCGACGGAGCCGGCGCTTTTTAACATCCTTGATTTGCCGCATACGATTGCGTCGTGCACCGGCGATGTCCGGGACTTTAGCCGCATGAAGGAGGCATTTCGACAGGCAGAACCGGAGATTGTGTTTCATCTCGCAGCGCAGCCGATCGTCCGGACTTCTTATGAGCTTCCGCGGGAGACCTACGAGACGAATGTCATGGGCACGGTGAATCTTCTTGAGTGTGTGCGCCTTAACATGTCGTCCGACCATCCGACGGTGAAGAGCGTTCTCAATGTCACGACCGATAAGGTCTATGAGAATCTCGATCTCAAGGATCATGCCTTTAAGGAGGACGAAAAGCTCGACGGCTACGACCCTTATTCGAACTCGAAGTCCTGTTCGGAGCTCGTTACCCACAGCTACCGGAAGTCCTTCTTTGATTTATCGGATAATGCTTCTGCCCCTGCAATTTCGACGGCGCGGGCGGGTAATGTCATCGGTGGTGGCGATTTCGCACGGGATCGAATCATCCCGGACTGCGTGCGGGATACGATTGCTGGAAAGAGCATCCATGTGCGGAATCCGTATTCGACGAGACCGTATCAGCATGTGCTGGAGCCGATTGCCGTATATCTTGAAATCGCGATGGAGCAGGCGAAGGAGCCTTCGAAGGCGGGGTATTATAATGTCGGCCCCGATCGGGAGGATGCGGTTACGACGGGCGTACTGGCCGATCTTTTTGTGAAGGCCTGGGGCGCTCCGGCATCGTGGCATACCGAGATGGAGAAGGATGCGCCGCACGAGGCGGGCTATCTAAGACTCGATAACAGCCGGCTGAAGGAGGCATTCGCCTGGGAGCCCCGGTGGCATATGGCGGATGCAATCGATGCATCGGTCAAGTGGTATAAGGCCTGGCATGAGGGACAGGACATGCGCGCCTTCACGGAGCAGCAGATTCTCGAGTATTTTAAGTAAAAGGAGCAATATGGCGGAAAAAACAGAGCAGGAGGCGCGGGAGGAAATCCTTCGTCTCGTCGCAGATTATGCAAAAAAATATAAGCTGCCGGAACAGAATAAGCCCTATCATCCGGGCGACCGGCTCCCGTATGCGTCCCGTGTGTATGACGAGAAGGAAATGGTGAATCTCGTTGATTCGGCGCTTGAGTTCTGGCTGACAGCGGGTCGGTACACAGAGGAGTTTGAAAGGAAATTCGGGGAATATCTCGGGGTGCGTTTTGTATCGCTTGTAAACTCCGGCTCCAGTGCAAACCTACTTGCGTTCAGCACGCTCACAAGTCCGCTTCTTAAGGAGCGGGCGATCCGCCGCGGGGATGAGGTCATCACGGTGGCGGCCGGCTTCCCGACGACCGTAAACCCGATCATCCAGTACGGCGCAGTGCCGGTATTTGTCGATGTGACACTGCCGACCGGCGATATCGATGTAACGAAGCTGGAAGACGCCTATTCCGAGAAGACGAAGGCTGTCATGATCGCGCATACACTCGGGAACCCCTTTAATCTTAAGGAAGTCAAGGCGTTCTGCGACCGGCATCAGCTCTGGCTCGTTGAGGACAACTGCGATGCACTCGGCTCAACCTATACGATCGACGGCGAAGTGAAGTTTACGGGCACAGTTGGAGACATTGGCACCTCGAGCTTTTATCCGCCGCACCACATGACGATGGGCGAGGGCGGCGCCTGCTATACGAACAACGCGCTTCTTCACAAGATCATGCGCTCCTTCCGCGACTGGGGCCGTGACTGTTGGTGCGCGCCGGGCCACGACAACACCTGCGGGCACCGCTTCGACGGACAGTACGGCGAGCTTCCGAAGGGCTACGACCACAAATATGTTTACTCGCACTTCGGCTATAATCTAAAGGCGACTGACATGCAGGCGGCCGTCGGCTGCGCACAGATCGAGAAGTTCCCGACCTTCGCGGAGAAACGGCGGCAGAACTTCCGCTATCTCAAGGAGAAGCTTCTCGCCGGACATGCCGAGGAAAAGCTAATGCTTCCTTCGGCAGAGCCCTCATCAGACCCGTGCTGGTTTGGCTTCCTGATGACCTGTAGAGAGGGCGTTGACCGCGCTGTTCTCGTGCCGTACATCGAATCAAAGGGCGTTCAGACGAGAATGCTTTTTGCCGGGAATCTTCTGCGGCATCCGTGCTTCGATGAGCTGCGGAAAACAGGAGAGGGTTACCGCGTCGTCGGTACACTCGAAAACACCGACCGCATCATGCGGGACAGCTTCTGGGTAGGATTGTATCCTGGCATGACCGAGGAAAAGCTTGATTACATGGCTGAGGTGATTCTGGAAGGACTTAAACTATGACAGAAGAAAACTGGGAGTTTGACCTGTCGAAGATTCACAGGGCAAATCTTGATATCATGAAGGCGATTCGGGAAATCTGTGACCGTCATCACATCACATACCTGATTGATTCAGGCACGCTCCTCGGGGCGGTTCGGCACAAGGGCTTCATCCCCTGGGATGATGACGTGGATCTTGTGTTCCGCCGGGAAGAGTTCGAGCGCTTTAAGATGTATGCGGATACCGAGCTTCCGGAGACGATGGAGCTCGTCTGCCCGGATGAATACCAGGGTGGCAACGCGTTCTATGATTTCGTGCCGCGCGTGCTGTATCTGCCATCCCGCCGGCATGCGCAGGATGACGCCGACATGGAATTCTATGACGGAAAGCTCAACCACCTGTGGGTGGATCTCTTTATCCTCGATCATCTGCCGGAGAATCGCATGGAACGAAAATGGATGCATCTTTTGCAGCAGATTGCCTTCGGCTTCGGTATGGGGCACCGCCGGAAGCTTGATTTCTCAAAGTATCACGGCATCCAGAAGCTTGAGGTTGCGGTGCTTTCCGGCATCGGCCATCTGATCCCGATGAAGACCATCTTCCACTGGCAGAAGGCCTGGGCCTCGAAGTATACAGTCCGTTTCCAGAAATACGGCTCTTCGTTGCCGCCTAAGAAGCGATGGTCCTTCTTCTCGAACTATCAGCCGGATTTCCAGTACTGTGAGGTAAAGGACAGCTGGGAAGAGCCAATCGAGTTCGACTTCGCCGGCGAGAAATTCACCGGCCCGCACGCCTGGGACAAGATTCTTCACATGCTCTACGGCGATTACATGAAGCTGCCGCCGGAAGAAAAACGCGTGCCCTCGCACAGCGGCCGTGAGATCGAGGTTCTCGATTCCTGATGCAATCCTACGGGGCAAATACAAGAGGTATTGTTTTGAAAGTATTAAGTATTGTGGTTTCTGCTTACAATGAAGCTGCGGGAATCGAAAAGTTCTACGAGGTGACGGGCCGTTATGCTCGGGCACTTAGAGAAAAAAACTATGAGTATGAATTTGTGTTTGTAGACGATGGGTCACAGGATGGGACTTCGGAGATTCTGGATCGGCTGGCAGAGGGTGATTCCGAGCATGTGAGGGTCATCCATTTTTCGCGGAACTTCGGGCATGAGTCGGCGATGATCGCGGGGCTTGATTATGCGACGGGCGATGGGCTCGTGTTTATGGATGCAGATCTTCAGCATCCGCCTGAGAATCTCGAAAAGATCGCCGACTGCTTCGAAGAAGGCTATCAGGTTATCTCCATGGTCCGCACCGCAAACAAAACCGCCGGTACCGTAAAGAAAATCACCTCCGCCGGCTTCTACTGGTTCATCAACAAGCTCTCCGAGGTACACTTAGAGCCCAATGCCTCCGACTTTTTCGCCATCACCAAAGATGTACAGACCGTCCTCAAAAACAGCTACCGCGAAAAGGTCCGCTTCCTTCGTGGCTATGTCCAGAACGTGGGCTTCAAAAAAACCACAATAGAATACGAAGCAGCACCCCGCATCGCCGGAAAGAGCCACTATTCGATCAAAAAGCTCTACAAATTTGCGATGAACACCATCATGTGCTTCTCAAACGTTCCTCTGAAGCTAGGCATCTGGGCCGGCCTTTTCAGCGGCTTCCTAGGCCTCATCGTCCTGATTTACACACTGATTACGCGTAAGGGAGCGCCCTCCGGCTACGCCACGATCGTCGTCCTCCTCTGCTTCATGTTCATGATCCTCTTCTTCGTCGTCGGCATCATCGGCGAATACATCGCCGTCATCTTCGACGAAATGAAAGATCGCCCGCTGTACATTGTCGCAGACAAAAAAAATCTACATTAAACCACTACCAAAAGGATTCGGCAAAAGCCGAATCCTTTTTGATTACTAAAACCACCGTAGTCAAAGTCAGAGGGATGGGAGCCGAAGGCGAGCGGCCGGGGCGGTGGGTCTGTGCCGTGGTGCACTGGAGGGGCACCCGTACGAACATAAAGCCGGAAATCTCAGCTAGCCGGGTGATCCAGCCGAGGTAGAAAATCCGGGTTACAACCCCGGATTTTCTAGGGCCATTGAAGGAAAAGCCCCTTCAAGGCTTTTCCTGAATTGGGCCGGCCCGGATGGAGCACCCGGATAGCGCTTAGATTTCCGAGCGTGAGCTAGGGTGCCCCTCCAGTGCACCACGGCACAGACCCACCGCCCCGGCCGCTCGCCTTCGGCTCCCATCCCTCGTCCGTATAGCCACCAATCCCAAGGAAGTAAGCATTGTCAAGAGAAATCTGCACAAAAATCCAAGCGAAAATTTGTGAAACATGAAATTTTCACCAAAACTAAAGAGAATTTCTAAGATAAATCACAAAAAATTCTATATAAAACCGCCAACCCGGATGCTAAACTTGGCACAGTTGTTAAAAAAAGACGCCAAAAGCGCCACAAGGAGGACAAGTATTTATGAACAAGAAAGTAATTGCACTTGCAACGGCTTCTGTTATGGCTGCTTCTCTTGCAGCATGCGGAGGCTCAAGCTCATCCACAGCTACCACAGCAGCAGCTACAGAAGCAGCAAAGACTGAGACCACAGCAGCTGCAGCAGCTGAGACCACAGCAGCAGCTACCGAGGCAGCCGCTACAGGCGAAGTTGCTAACAAGGATAAGCCGCTTGTATGGTATAACAGACAGCCGTCAAACAGCTCGACTGGTGAACTTGATCAGACAGCTCTCAACTGGAACGACAAGACCTACTACGTAGGCTTCGATGCTAACCAGGGTGCTGAACTCCAGGGCCAGATGGTTCTTGATTACATCAAGGCACATGCAGCAGAGATCGATCGTAACGGTGATGGTGTTATCGGTTACGTTCTTGCAATCGGTGATATCGGACACAACGATTCCATCGCTCGTACAAGAGGTGTTCGTAAGGCACTTGGTACAGCCGTTGAGAAGGATGGCGCTATTGATTCTAATCCGGTTGGTACAAACACAGACGGTTCCGCTACAGATGTACAGGATGGTACACTTGAGCTCGATGGCAAGACCTACACAGTTCGTGAGCTTGCTTCTCAGGAAATGAAGAACTCCGCTGGTGCTACATGGGATGCAGCTACAGCAGGTAACGCAATCGGCACATGGTCCGCTTCCTTCGGCGATCAGATCGATATCGTTGCTTCTAACAATGATGGTATGGGCATGTCGATGTTCAACGCATGGTCCAAGGACAACAAGGTTCCGACCTTCGGCTACGATGCAAACTCTGATGCCGTTGCAGCAATCGCTGAGGGCTACGGCGGAACGATTTCCCAGCACGCAGATGTACAGGCTTATCTGACACTCCGTGTTCTTCGTAACGCTCTCGATGGTGTTGATCCTGATACAGGTATCGGCACAGCTGATGATAAGGGCAACGTTCTTACAGCAGATGACTATAAGTATGTAGCAGATGAGAGATCCTACTACGCTTTGAACCTTGCTGTAACTGCTGATAACTATCAGGAATTCACGGATGCTACGAAGACCTACGCTCCGGTTTCCAACCAGCTTGATGAAGCTACTTCCCCGAAGAAGAAGGTATGGCTTGATGTTTACAACGCAGCTGATAACTTCCTTTCTGCTACATACCAGCCGCTTCTTCAGAACTATGATGATCTTCTTAACCTCGATGTAGAGTACATCGGTGGTGATGGCCAGACAGAGTCCAACATTACAAACCGTCTCGGCAACCCGAGCCAGTATGATGCTTATGCAATCAACATGGTTAAGACAGATAACGCTGCATCTTACACAGCACTTCTTCAGTAATCTGTAAGATCACAGTTACAATCCAGTAACAAACAACAAGGAGGTTATCAGGAACATGGCTTCCTGATAGCCTCCTTTTTAACACGAGGTAAAAAAATGGCAGAGCAGAAAGATGATATCATCTTATCGATTCGCGGCATGTGTAAGTCCTTCGGCCGTAACCGTGTTCTCGATCACATCAACCTGGATGTTCGTAGGGGCACCGTCATGGGTCTCATGGGCGAAAATGGCGCCGGTAAGTCAACCATGATGAAATGCCTGTTCGGTACCTATCAGAAGGATGAAGGCCATATCTTCCTGGATGGTAAGGAGGTAAGCTTTACCGGTCCGAAGGATGCCCTTGAAAATGGTATCGCCATGGTGCATCAGGAGCTGAACCAGTGTCTCGAGAGAAGTGTTGTCGATAACCTTTTCTTAGGACGTTATCCGGTAAACTCCGCGGGCATCATCGATGAGGCAAGAATGAAAAAGGAAGCCGCAGAGCTTTTCAGAAATCTCGGTATGACCGTGAATCTGACACAGCCGATGCGGAATATGTCTGTATCACAGAGACAGATGTGCGAAATTGCAAAGGCAATTTCCTACAATTCAAAGATTATCGTACTGGATGAGCCGACATCCTCTCTTACAGCACCTGAAGTTAAGAAGCTTTTCGAAATGATGCGGAAGCTGAAGAGCCAGGGCATCTCTCTTATCTATATCTCCCATAAGATGGATGAGATCTTCGATATTTGTGATGATGTATCCGTTCTTCGAGATGGTTCACTCGTTATGACGAAGAACACGAAGGACACCAACATGAATGAGCTGATTGCAGCCATGGTTGGTCGTTCCCTCGAAAATCGTTTCCCGCCGGTCGATAATACGCCGGGTGAGCCGATTCTTAGCGTACAGCATCTCAGCACGAAGTATGCGCCACATCTTCAGGATATCTCCTTCGATGTGAATAAGGGTGAAATCTTCGGACTCTACGGACTGGTTGGCGCCGGCCGTACGGAGCTTCTCGAGACGATCTTCGGTGTTCGTACGAGAGCGGCAGGCCGTGTTTATTATAATGGCCGTCTCATGAATTTCAACAGCTCACAGGAGGCCATGGAGCATGGCTTCGCGATGATCACCGAGGAAAGAAAGGCAAACGGTCTTTTCCTGAAGGGCGATCTTACATTTAACACGACGATTGCAAACCTGAATCATTATAAGACAGGTGTTGCACTGGATGACCAGAAGATGACGAAGGCCACCGTCAAGGAAATCGGCATCATGCATACGAAGTGCATGGGCCCTGGCGATCTCATCTCAAGCCTCTCCGGTGGTAATCAGCAGAAGGTCATTTTCGGTAAGTGGCTTGAAAGAGACCCGAAGGTCTTCCTGATGGATGATCCGACAAGAGGTATCGATGTCGGTGCAAAGTATGAGATTTATGAGCTCATCATCCAGATGGCAAAGCAGGGCAAGACGATCATCGTTGTATCTTCGGAGATGCCGGAGATCCTCGGTATCACGAACCGGATCGGTGTTATGTCAAACGGTCATCTGTCCGGCATTGTCAACACGAAGGAAACCAATCAGGAAGAGCTCTTGAGGCTCAGCACGAAGTATCTGTGATAAGGAGATAAATTATGGCAAACGAGAAGATCCTCACGGCAGAAGAGGAAACGAAACTACTGCAGCCGATTGCCGATCATGTCGGAGAGATTCAGAAGAAGATTGACGAACTGAGAAAAGATGGTACCGCGAAGGTACAGGATTCGAAGAACAGAATCGCTCTTCTCAAGGAAGATAAAAACTATACCAAAGAGGAAAGAGACGCTGAAATCGAAAAGACGAAGGCTGCGCTTCAGAAGGCACAGGAAGTAGAAGCAAAGAACAAGGCTGAGGTTGACAAGCTGGTCGCTGAAGCTGAGAGCTATATCAATGAGCATTATGATAAGGAATATTTCCAGCCGGTAAAGGCAGCCTGCGATCAGATGCGTGCGGAAGCAAAGGCTAAGTACGATGCAACGCTTGCACAGTATGCAAAGGAGCATGAAGAGAATCTTAAAAAGATTGACCAGTCTCATGCAGAAGCTAAGCAGGAAGAGAAGGACGAAAACTACGTTTATAAGAACAAGCAGTTCGACGCCAAGATGACCTATGACAAGGACATGCAGGTTGCAAAGGACAGACAGCATGAGGCCTTTGCGTATAAGTATCATATGATCGATCTCCTGAGAATGTCGAAGTTCACATTCGCAGAGAATAGAGCGCAGGGCTGGGAGAATTACAAGTACACCTTCAACAGAAAGCAGTTCTTCCTGACAAACGGTCTTTACATCGTTATCGTCTGTGTCTTCATCATGCTTGGTATCATTACCCCGATTATCAAGCACACACCGCTCTTTACGTATAACAATATCCTGAACATTCTCCAGCAGGCATCGCCTCGTATGTTCCTGGCACTCGGTGTAGCAGGCCTCATCCTTCTCACCGGTACCGATCTTTCCATCGGACGTATCGTCGGCATGGGCATGGTTACCTGTACGATCATCATGCACCAGGGCAAGAACACCGGTGGAGTATTCGGACATGTTTTTGATTTCACAGGCATTCCGTTCGGCGGCAGAATCATCCTTGCACTGCTCGTCGATGTCTGCCTCTGCGTACTGTTTACATCGCTGGCCGGCTTCTTCACAGCCCGCTTCAAGATGCATCCGTTCATCAGTACCATGGCAAACATGCTCATTATCTTCGGTCTCAACACCTTCGCTACGAAGGGTGTATCCTTTGGTGCTATTGAGGGCAAGATTCCGTCCATGATTATCCCGAAGATCAATGGTTTCCCGACCATCATCATCTGGGCAATCGCAGCGATCGTCATCGTATGGTTCATTTGGAACAAGACAACCTTTGGTAAGAATCTGTACGCTGTCGGCGGTAACTCCGAGGCAGCAGCGGTTTCTGGTATTTCCGTATTTAAGGTAACCCTCGGTGCCTTCATGATGGCTGGCGTGCTCTATGCTTTCGGTTCATGGCTCGAGTGTATGCGAATGGTTGGTTCCGGTTCCGCAGCCTATGGACAAGGCTGGGATATGGATGCCATCGCAGCCTGTGTAGTCGGTGGTGTTTCCTTCACCGGTGGTATCGGTAAGATCTCCGGCGTCGTAGTCGGCGTCCTGATCTTCACAGCGCTGACCTATTCACTGACTATCCTTGGTATCGATACGAACCTCCAGTTCGTTATTGAAGGTATCATCATTCTCACAGCCGTAACGCTCGACTGTCTGAAGTACGTTCAGAAGAAGTAATTTCATCGGAGGCCAATGCCTCCATCTGACACTCATATCTTACTGTTCTGCCAGTATAGATACGACGGGGCGCCGCACTTTCGTGCGGCGTCCTGTTATTTAAACTTTTGAAAAAAGTTAAAACACACCTTAAAATTTTCTGTTTTTTAGGCTATACTCTCTTCATAACAGGGATCGTGTTTTTGAAGTGTTGGTGAGTGTTTATGAAGGTAATTGGCTATTGTAGTACTTCATCCTACAGTCAGGATATCAGAAATCAGAAGAAGGCGATTCTCAGGGCGTATCCGGACGCGGAGATTCAGATGGATCAGAGAACGCATGAGCAGGACGGGCTCTATGAGAATAAGTGGGATCGGCTGGTGGCTTTTAATAAGCTGCTGGTGGATGTGCTGGTCATGGATTCTGTGACACGGATGAAGTGCGAGCCGAAGGATGCGTTTCGGAATTATGAGCGGCTTTATAACAATGGTGTCGAGCTCGTGTTTCTGAAGGAGCCGGAGCTGAATTCTTCGGTTTTTCATGAAGCGGAGAAGGAGATTGATGAGATCGAGACGGATGAGGACAGCCGGATTCTTTTTAAGAATGTTCTGAAGAATATCCGGAAGCTGCAAATCGAGGCGATATGGAGCCGGGTATCAGAGGAGCAGACGCAGCGGTCGGATGTTGCGAAGAAGGCTGTGCAGAAGGCGATGGCCGAGGGCAAGCAGGTTGGGCGGAAAACCGGTGCAAAGGTGAAGTCCACGAAAGAAGGTCCGGCCAAGGAGCTGATTCTTCAGCACGACAAGAACTTCGTGAATCGTCCGGGCTTCATCGAGAAATGGACGGCCGAAAAAATCATGAAGGAGGCGGCGATTTCCCGCCCGACCTACCGGAAATATCTGAAAGAGCTCCTTCAAGCCCAGATCCGCGAAGCTGTCGCCGCGAAGTACAAGCAGCGGCACAAGGAGCAATAGCTCCAACTATAATGGGGCACAGCAGAAGTGGTCTGTATCGTAACATTTATATGTCACGATACAGACCACTTCTGCTGTGCCCTCATTCAGCTTATATCAGAATGTAAAAATTCTTTGCCATATCGTTCATCGATGCCTTCTTTCAGATAAATCACCCTTTTTTCAGATCATCGAGATCATGCTTCAACTCGTCAGCACCTTCACGGACAGAGCCGTCGACATTGATATCGGTGAGAATCTCACCGGTTTCATCATGTGACGGTTCCTCAGCCGGCATATAATTTTTGAAAATATGCGAGAACATCGTCGAGTTGATCCAGGCGATGACCGGAAAGCCCATAAGCAAGAGAAGCATCGCAAGCCCTGGAATATTCGTGAGACACAGACAGATGAGCCCAAGCCACAGAACATCCGTTACCAGCATCGCCAGTGTAGACCCAAGATAGCGAAAAGCCATGAAAGAAGCATTGGCGAAGGTGGCTTTCATCGTGTTATCAAAACGGGACAGCACCGGCCAGACATAAAGAAAAATAAAAAGCCAGATGAGGATGAATGCCATCGTGATCGCACGAAGAATCACCCGAAGTGTATTCTGCCCCGTCATCACCTTCGTGAAAAAATAAAAATCAAAACCGAACACGACGATAAGCACCAGCATGATAAGCCACATCAAGGTCGCCTGCTTAAAATTCTGCTTAAAGGAATGGAAAAACATCTTAAAATCCCCATCATCCCGATCCTCCACAATCTTCAACGTACAATAATAAAGCGCCGTCATCGAAGCCCCGATCGTAAAAATCGGAATCGACGTCACAATAAACAAAAGATTCAGCACCACCATATCCGTAAACCGCCCGATAAACTTCCAGACCGGATTATCATAATTAAAAAAACCGTGCATAAAGAAAAGCCTCCTAAAAACATATAGCACAGTATAGCAGATATTCTGATAATAGCCAAAGAATAAGCGGATATAGCAGATAATCTGAATAGAGTGAAAGCGTAAGCAGAGCAAGGCTGTTCGAAAGAGCGGCGGTGATGGACTCGAAGAGCACCCGTACGAACATAAAGCCGAAGGTCTTCGCTAGCCAGCTACAGCGAACAGGGTAAAAATTCGGGGCACACCCTGGCCCCGAATTTTTAGGACCGCTGGCGGAAAATTTCTTCAGAAATTTTCCAGAATCGGTCCGACCCAGTTCGATGTGGCTGGATAGCGATTAGACCTTCGAGCGTGAGTTAGGGTGCCCTTCGAGTCCATCACCGCCGCTCTTTTGGACGGCCTTGCTCTGCGCAGGTTAGTCAGAAAGATAATCCCGCGCATCCTTCATAAAGGAGGCAATAATCAGCACGATGACAATCCCGATCGGGAAGGCCGCGATGATCGACACAGACTGCAGATTCGCCATCGAACTATCGGAGAAAATCAGTGCAACCGGCAGCAGGATGAGAAGGATACTCCAGAAGCTCTTGAGCCTTCCGGACGGCTCGGCACCCTCAGGCAGGGCATGATAGCTGTACTGCGAAGCCACCAGTGCAATCGAGTCGAAGGACGTCGCATAGAACGCGATCATCGTAACGATCAAAAGCACAAGCACAAATGTAGACATTGGAAGCGTCCGAATGATTTCGATGATCGTCGTGTAGAGATTCTCGGTCTCGCGGTAAAGCCCGACGATATCAAGGATACCCTTTGACTGCAGCCCGAGCCCATAATTTCCGAGCACGATAAAGCTAACAAACGTGCTGCCAAGACCGAACACATACCCGCCGAGAATCGTCTGCCGGACCGTACGCCCCTCAGAGATCGAACCGATGAAAAACGGCGCGGCAACACACCAAACCATCCAGTATGCCCAGTAGAAAACCGTCCAGTTCTGTGCGAAGCCTGTCTCGCGAAGCGGATCCGTGTATGTGGAAAGCGACGGAAAATATTGCGTGAGCCGACCGATCGCAGAGAGCCCGGTCTCGAGGATAAACTTCGCCTGCCCACCGAAAAAGAGCACATACAGAAGAAGACCGTAGAAGCACAGTGTGCAGACATTGGCAAGACTCGAAATGCCGCCCATGCCCTTCATAACAGAATAGGTATAAATCACGCACGTCACGATGAGAATCGCAATTGTGATGCTTTTATCGCTAATGCCTACACCGGTGATGGCGCGGATGGCTTCTGAAAGAAGCGGTGTTGCGACAGAGAAGGTCGTCGCGGTCCCGGCGAGCAGTGCGAAAACCGCGAGAAGATCGATGAGTCGTCCGGCGAGTCCGTCGGTATATTTTCCGAGGATAGGCCGACAAGCTTCCGAATACTTCTGCCGTGTCCGCTTTCTCACATGCAGCATAAATCCGAACGCAACCGCCAGCACCAGATAAAAGCTCCAGACCGTCGGACCCCAGTGAAACAGCGTAAACGTGCTTGCCCAATCCATATTGCGACCAAGCTCTAAGGTATGCGGATCATCCCAGTACAGCACCCATTCACAGAAAGAATAGAACACGATATCCGCAGCAAGCCCTGCCGTGAACATCATCGAGCCCCATGCCCAGAAGCTGTATTTCGGTTTAGCCCCTTTATCTCCGAGTACAATGTCTCCATATTTCGAAAAGGACAGATACAGAGAAATCACGACGCAGCCGATACCAATCAAAAGATAATACACGGAGAAGCTATCCCCGAGGAAGGTACGAATGCTCGTTAAGACAGCATTGGAGCTATCCGGAAAACAGAAAAAGAAAATACAAAGTATCAGGATCAGAAAAAAAGGAACCAGCGTGATCATCCAGTCGATGGTTTGCTTTTCAGTGGATTTCGTATTCATATGCCCTCTCCATTTCTTGTTCATTTATTCGGATAAAAAACTAAGTTGTGAACATTATAATTGGTAAATGCCAAATGTCAACCTCATTTATTTATGGTAGAATAAAACTTAAATATCATGCGTTAGGAATGGACAAAAATGCTATTAAAAACAAATAAAACAGTGGACGAAACGGCATACCTCGAGAACTGGCCAGCACACTATTATGAAATAAAGGACATTGACCTCCGCGAAAAACTCTTGAAGGAGAAGCTAGTAGATAATCAGGAAAGCACTGATGACAAACGTCGTTTGGAAATTCTGGAGCGACGCTACGCCGGGAGAATCTCCGGTGGTAAGCGCCCTGACCACTTCGTCGGTGCCTGGATGAACATCCTCATCGATGGCCGTCCCGCCACAACCTTTTTTAATAAAAAGCGGATTGAGAGAAAGCTCATCCAGTACTACACAGACCTTGGCGTTCTCCATGACGAGCACGACGACGTTCTGCTCGCCGAGTGGAAGGACTTCTCCGAGCTCTGGATCAAAATGTGCGCAAATGATCGCACCTACAACTCCCAGTTCATGGGCTTCATGAAGCTCTCCGACCGCTCCCTCGCCCAGAAAATCGCCCTCGAGATGTTCGACGTAACCCGCAATATCCCGAAACGCCTCGGCATTGAAAAAGAAGCCGAAGACCTGTACCACATCTTCTTCGAGACCTATAGAAACTCGATCGAAGACGCCGATCAGATTCTTCGGAGTGATCCAAGATTTTTGCACTAATGTAAGCATTATGGAAAAGAAATATACAGTACTTCTGGTGGATGACGAGGAAGAGGTCATCCAGGTTATCATGAACAAAATTGACTGGGAGGGCCTCGGCTTCCACATCGTCGGTTACGCACATAACGGCGTGAAGGCCCTCGAGCTCGCGGAGGAATATGAGCCGGACATCGTCATGACCGACATCAAGATGCCCTACATGGACGGCCTCACACTGTCAAGGCAGTTGAAGAAGGAGTTCCCATCCATCCGGATCCTCCTCTTCACCGGCTTCGACGAGTTCGAATACGCCCGCGAAGCGATTCACCTCGAGGTCGAGGAATACATCTCGAAGCCGATCAGCGCACCCGAGCTCACGAAGATCTTCGAAAAGCTGAAGCATGAGCTTGATGAAGAATACAGCGAAAAACGAAACGTCGAGAGGCTTCGGAAATATTATGAAGAAAGCCTTCCGGTGCTGCAGGCGAACTTCTACATCGCACTTATCGAAGGAACTGCCGGTAAGAACAATGTAGAAACCGATATGCGGGACTACCAGATCACATTGGATGGTCCTTTCTTTTGCTGTGTCATCCTGCACACCTCCTCGCATCGCGTCCCGGACGGTATGAACCCGATGCTCCTATCTCTCTCCGTGCAGCATGAAGCCGAAGACTATGTGGGCAAGCATTGGGGGTGCCATTTCTTTACGTACCTTGGTGACACCGTCGTCATCATGCAGATGAATACAGAAGAAAAGGTCAAGGTCGTGACAGACCTTTGGAACAGCTTTGCCCGCGACATTCAGAAGTCGATCGGCGCTGTCGTGACCGCCGGTGTCGGCATCCCGGTCGACGACCTCACGAAGCTGTCGAAGTCCTATCAGGGCGCCCGTGAAGCCGTGTCCTACCGTGTGCTCTACGGCACAAGCCGTGCCATCAACATCCGTGAGATTGCGCCGAAGGAAAACACGACGGCAGAGCAGAATGGAGAAGATTACCTTCAGGAGCTGCAAAAAAGAATCCTGCTCGGCACAGAGGACGAATTGCACACCGCCGTCGACCAGTACGTCGACCATGTGCTCATTCCATCCGGCACGATTCATCAGTACCGGACGACGGTCATGGAGCTCGCCGGCTTCCTCTACCATTTTTCACAGAAAAATGCCATCGACCTGAACACTGTTCTCGGAAAACAGATCGACCTTTATCGGGAGCTGCCCGAGATGACCTCTGACGTTATCCGCCCGTGGCTTCAGGATACCGCCTTCGCTCTTCAGAAGGCAGTCGCCGAAAACCGCTCCCAGACCACCCAGTCCTTCGTCGGAAAAGCCATTGACTACATCGAAGCCGAATACAAAGATCCCGACCTCTCTGTCGACACCATGTGTTCTGTGCTCAATGTCTCCAGCTCCTACTTCTCGGCAGTCTTCAAACGAGAGACCGGCAAAGCCTTCGTCCAGTACCTCACCGAATACCGCATGAAAGAAGCCATACGCCTCCTCACCGAAACCGAAGACAAAAACTACTTAATCGCTGAAAAAGTCGGCTACACCGACGCCAACTACTTTAGTTATGTCTTCAAAAAGCAGTACGGCGTCTCCCCATCGAAATACAGATCGGAGCTGAAAAATCGTGAAGCTACGTGACCGGCTGAAGAAGCTCTACCCAAACAAAATCCAGTGGATCCTGATGACTACCTTCACCGTCGTCTCTGTAAGCATTATGCTGATCCTCGGCGTCACCCTCTACGTACGTTTCAGCGGCGTCTTCCAGGGCGCGACGATCGCAAGCACCGAGCAGCTCATGGAGCAGAGTGCGACAAATCTTGAGACCTACCTCTCAAACATGCGGCAGATCTCCGATGCCATCTATTACGATACAATCCGCGAGGTTGATATCTCGAGTCAGAACATCGGGAAGGAAATGAACCTTCTGTACGAGGCAAACAAAAACAACCTCGTGAGCATCGCACTCTATGACCGATCCGGACGCCTAATCGCAGCAGAGCCGATCGCACAGGAGAAGGACAATGCTGACGTCACGTCACAATCGTGGTTCAGCCTGGCCATTTCACAGCCGGAAAACCTCCATTTTTCGACGCCGCATGTTCAGAGCCTCTTTGATGATACGACCGGCCGCTACTACTGGGTGATCTCGCTGTCCCGTTCCGTCGACCTCACGGACGGCGGCGTACCGAAGACGGGTGTACTTCTCGTCGACATGAACTACTACACGATCATGCAGATGATGACCGAGAACAACAGCCTCCGGACCGGGCAGTACTATTATTTGTCTGACAGCGACGGGAAGATCATCTACCATCCGCATCTTATGGAGATCATGTCCGGAAAGTATGAGGAGAACAGCACGGCGGCTGCACAGTATGCAGACGGCGTCTACGACGAGACCTTTCTAGGTATCCACCGGAAGGTCGTCGTCCGGACAATCGGCTACACGGGCTGGAAGCTTGTCAGTGTGATCCCGTACAGCACCTTCAGCCTCGGCACTTTGAACATCCGTTACTTCGTGATTCTCGTGATCCTCCTCATCGCGATGACCCTTATGCTGGTCAACCGTCTCATCGCACGGCGGGTTTCTCTCCCGATCACACGTCTCAATGAATCCGTGAAGGCCTATGAGGCCGGCGAAAAGCCGTCTATCTACATCGGCGGTTCGGACGAGGTGCGGCACCTCGGGCATTCCATTCAGGCAAGCTATGAAAAAATCGACGACCTCATGGCAGATATTGTGCGGCAGCAGGAGGAAAAGCGCCGCAATGAGATCGCTGCGCTCCAGTCGCAGATCAACCCGCATTTTCTTTATAACACGCTTGATTCCATCACCTGGATGATCGAGGGCGGTAAAAATGATGACGCCGTCTACATGATCTCCCAGCTTGCGAAGCTTCTCCGCATCAGTCTTTCGAAGGGCCGGAATATCATTTCCGTCCAGGATGAATTTCGCCACGCTGAGAGCTATATGAACATCCAGAAGGTCCGCTACAAGGACACCTTTACGGTTTCCTTCGACCTGCCGGACGATGTGGCTCAGTGCTGCACCATCAAGCTCATCATTCAGCCGATTCTTGAAAATGCGATCTACTACGGTGTCGAGGGTATGGATGGCGACGGTGAAATTATCGTGAAAGCCACCCGCGACGGACAAGATGTAAGCATTAGCATCTCGGACAATGGTACCGGTATGCCTGAGGAAACGGCGGCGATGGTACTGACCGACTCGAACCATGTGCATAAGCACGGCTCCGGGGTCGGGCTCGTCAATGTCAACAACCGGATCCGTCTTCTCTTCGGCGAGCAGTACGGGCTGACGGTTAAGAGTGAGCCGGATGAAGGCACGACCGTGACGATTCATATCCCGGCGATTCCGTTCACTGAGGAGAATCGTGTGGCGCTCGAAAGCGGCAAGCTTCCGGAAATGCCGGCGGCGCCGGCTTCGCAGACGGAAATTTCAGAGCACGAAGCAGAAAGCGGGTCTATAAATCGAGATAAAAGTGAAGCAATGCGTTCGGAAGGGGGAAATCAGTAATGAAAAAGAAACATCTTTCCCCTTTCATCATCGCAGAGGCAGAGCTGGCGCTTGCTGTCATCATCACGATGCTGTCACTCAGCCAGAGCCGGCAGACAAAGAAAATGCGGAAGGTTGCGGTGATCATCGAAAATTCGGGTGATGATGACTGGAACAGTCTCCGCTATGGCATCCGTCAGGCGGTGCTGGAGAAAAACATCACACCGGTCATCATGAACACGGCAGATATTCCGGACGCGGCGGAGCAGGATCGCCTGATCGATGAGGCACTCGCCGGCGGTGCGGAAGCAGTGATCGTGAAACCTGCACCTGGCATAAATACAAAGTCTATGCTGGAAGGCTATGCGATGCGCATTCCCGTCATGTTGATCGAATCTGACAGCCTCGCGGAAAATCCGATGGAGCAGAGCGGTCCTGATCTGATTCCGGTCGTAGAGCCTGATCAACAGGCACTCGGCGCGGCACTTGCCGATGCGGTGCTCGAGGATTATGACGGGTCGCTCAATGGGCGTAAGCTCGGCATCATCGAGGATACGCCGGATACAAGTCGCGCGAAGCTTCGACGGCAGGGTTTCATCGAAGCGCTTGCGGAACAGGACTATAACGTAGCGTTTGATCTAACCGTGACGGATCCGCAGTGGATCACAGATCACATTAAGCATCAGAGTGATGTGGATATCATCGTCTGTCTCAATGCTAAAGGCCTTGAGGCAGCTGGCCAGGCGGCGAAGAATGGTGCCGTCGGCAGCGCGCTGGTATATGGCATTGCAAACTCGGAAAGGGCAGCGTTTTATCTTGACCAGGATGCAGTACAGTGTCTCGTGGTACCGGATGAGATGAGTGTCGGCTACGAAAGCATGCAGGAGATGGCAGCGCGGCTCCAGAATCCTTTCCATGAATTAAAGAGCACAACGACAGAGTTCACGGTCGTCCGGCGGGATACGATGTTTTCCGAGCAGAACCAGTTCCTGCTGTTCTCCCAGACATCGTCGTGAGGAAAATATGAATAATCAGAAAATAAATGTAAAAAAACTGATATGGCAGCTGGTTCTGCTGACGCTTTTGATTGCATCGGTGTTTGGGTGCGGGCAGACTGTAGCGGAGGCACCGAAGAATATCAATGTCGGGGTCGTGGTCTATGACCAGAATGATACGTTTTTAAGTGAAATGCTTGCGAAGTTTAAGGATGATCTGAAGGCGAAGACGCCGGAAGGTGTGACGTTTACCTGCACGGTGCGGGATGCGGCGAATGCGCAGCAGACGGAGGACAATGCGGTTTCAGAGCTTCTTGATGGCGGATGTAATGTGCTCTGCATCAATCTTGTGGACAGGACAGCGCCGTCGGATATCATCCAACTGGCAAAGGAAGCCAATGTGCCGGCCATTTTCTTTAATCGTGAACCGGTAGAGGAGGATCTCATGCGCTGGGACCGGCTCTACTATATCGGTGCAGATGCGAAGCAGTCGGGTGTGTATCAGGGAGAGCTGGCAGCGGAATTTTGTGCGGCACATGAGGGTGTAGACAGAAATCGGGATGGAAAAATCCAATATGTCGTGCTGGAGGGGCAGCCTGGGCATCAGGATGCCATCCTTCGTACGGACAATGCTGTGAACACGATGCTGGATCAGGGCGTTTCTCTTGATAAGTTAGGCTATCGTATCGCGAACTGGAATCGTGCACAGGCTACAAATCAGGTTTCACAGCTGATCGATCAGTTTGGAAGTGCAATCGAACTGATTCTCGCAAACAATGATGAAATGGCACTCGGTGCCATCGCGGCCTATGATCAGAAGAATATCACGGCGACAGACTATCCTGTCTTTTTCGGCATCGATGGTACAACCCCCGGGCTCGAAGCAGTCGTGAACGGCTCGATGGCTGGCACTGTCTACAACGACCAAAAAGGACAGGCCGACGCCATGGCCGCTCTCACCATCCGTCTAGCACTTGGTCAAGATCTCTCCGACTTCGGCCTCATCAATGGAAAATACATCTACAAGGACTACTACAAAATCACCAGACAAAACGTGAAAAACTTCACCTCTTGAAAAGCTGACACCGGGGACGGTTTTCTCTGTCAGCTTTTTAGGCACATTTTGTTTGTGCCGACTTTCTTGACAAAAAAGCTGACAGAGAGAACCGTCCCCGGTGTCACAAATTCCTGTTTAAAAGGGAGGAGGCCGGGTAATCTTCCGATCCCCGGCCGAGTATTATGAAAAAAATCTGTTTCAAAGATAACTGTTTTCTTTTGTTATCATGGCTATATAGTAAAAGTCAATCGTGAATAATCTATGTTTTTCCTGTAAACGTTTTTTAAACAAATTATGAACGAGATGTGAACTGAAATTTCGTGAAACGTACTTGTTAAATATATGGCAGATGTGTTATACTGTGAGTCGTGTGAAAACGCTTACACAAATTTCGAATAACCTCCGGGCGGGCGCTTGATGTCGGCATTGAACCGATAAGCGTACCGGTTTACCGGATGTGTATATTTTTAAGTATGGAGGGTACTATGGATTTAAATTTAAGACCAGCAAGTGAGTGCAAGTACGATGCCGCTTCTCTCGGCGAGGTTATGCTTCGTCTGGATCCGGGTGAGGGCAGAATCAGAACCGCAAGACAGTTCCGTGCATGGGAAGGCGGCGGAGAGTATAACGTCGTTCGTGGTCTCCGGAAATGCTTCGGCCTTCACACCGCAGTTATCACGGCGCTTGCTGATAATGAGGTTGGTCATCTCGTAGAGGATTTCATGATGCAGGGCGGTGTTGATACCGATCTTGTCAAGTGGTTCCCGACCGATGGTATCGGCCGTGTATGCAGAAACGGTCTTAACTTCACAGAGCGCGGCTTCGGTATCCGTGGCGCGAAAGGCTGCTCTGACCGTGCAAACACTGCGATTTCAAAGGCAAAGCCTGAGGATTTCAACTTCGATTATATCTTCGGTGAGCTTGGTGTTCGCTGGCTCCATACGGGCGGCATCTATGCGGCTCTTTCCGAGCAGGCATCCGAGACCGTCATCGAAGCCATCAAGACGGCTAAGAAGTATGGCACAGTTGTTTCCTATGATCTGAACTATCGTCCTTCCATGTGGTCTGCAATCGGCGGCCAGGCAAAGGCACAGGAGGTTAACAAGGAAATCGCAAAGTATGTCGATGTCATGATCGGTAACGAGGAAGACTTCACAGCGTGCCTTGGCTTCCAGATTGAGGGACAGGACGCATCTCTTAAGAAGCTTAATGTCGAGGGCTATAAGAAGATGATCGAAGAGGTTGTGAAGACCTATCCGAATTTCAAGGCTGTTGCTACGACACTTCGTACCGTTCATACCGCAACGGTAAACGACTGGTCCGCACTCTGCTGGGCAGACGGCGAGATTCACAAGGCACATGATTACAACGGTCTCGAAATCATGGATCGTGTCGGTGGCGGCGATTCCTTCGCATCCGGTTTGATCTATGGCCTCATGACCACAGGTGATGCCGAGAAGGCAGTGAACTATGGTGCTGCACACGGTGCTCTCGCAATGACTACACCGGGCGATACCTCCATGGCAACAAAGAAGGAAGTAGAAGCACTCATGGCCGGCGCAGGCGCTAGAGTACAGAGATAATCTTTAGAATGCATTTATAACAGGGGCTGCCGCACGTTTGTGCGGCAGCTTCTTTTTTAAAAAATAATATTGTTGACAGATAAGTGCCAATAAAGTATCATAAAAGTACCATTAAGACATTAAAGACAAATATGGTATGAACGATAGACAGAGTGAAGCTCTTACCCGGAGGAAAACATCATGACCCTGGAAGAAATGAAACAGAAAAAGAAGGAATATGGCTATTCGCTTGAAACACTTTCGAAGCTTTCTGATGTTCCGCTCAGCACCTTGAAAAAGCTTTTCAGTGGAGCGACAGATAGTCCCCGTCAGGTAACGATCGAGAAGTTGACTGCTGTATTAGATAGAAAGCCTCAGAAGCATGACTATGCTGCAGGCACTTCTGGTACGGAGCTAAAAGAAAAAAGCATCACTTATGGCAGCAATGCACTGAAGCCAGATGAATCCTTCAGCGGCAAAAAGCAGGGAGAGTATACGATCGAGGATTACTTTGCGCTGCCGGAGGATGAGAGATATGAGCTGATTGACGGCGTACTGTTCAAGATGGATAGTCCCGGAAGCATGCATCAGGATGTCGTTTCGTATCTATGTTATCGCTTGATGGCCTGCGCGCTTGAGCATGGTATGCCTTGTCATCCCTTCGTTGCGCCCTTTGATGTTCAGCTTGATAAGGACATGAAAACTATGGTGCAGCCGGATGTGCTGGTTTGCTGTGATCATGATCAGATCAGTGGCGGAGGTCGTGTTTTCGGTGCTCCGGAGTTTGTCGCGGAGGTGATCTCACCATCCTCGAGACAAAAGGATGCGTTTCTAAAGCTTAACAAGTATCGGGCAGCAGGCGTGAAAGAATACTGGCTGATCGATCCGAAGAAGCAATCGGTGATCGTCTATTTATTCTATAAAGATGATGACATCACGACATATCACTTCGATGATACGATTCCGGTTTCCATCTCGGACGGACTTTGCGAGATCTGCTTCACACCGATTAAAGGATGGCTGGAGGAAGACCAGAAACAGAAGAAGGAATAGCCATACTGCCAAGTCCTCGGTCGGGAGCTTTGCATACTTGCCGCTCTTCACGAATTCCGCTTCGATCCGGTCACGAATATTGGAATTTCTCATCTCCCGAAGACAAACTCCTATCGCTATTTTTTGCCGGATTATCGTACTGAAAACTTATGCTGAAAAGTTATTGGAGAAATTTCCGGTAAATGGCTTGTATTATAGTGAATATATGATAATATATTCATATGATGAATGATTCATGCGACCATCTTGATATTACAGATACAAGCAATGCTTACATTACGTAAAAATAGAAGGACTGCATGAATCACGTAGCATGATGAAATGTCAGTGGAAGGAGGTCATGATGCCGGACAAGGTATACGACAAAAACAGAATCGATCATATCATCGAGAACGTTTCGGAGGATGAGCTTTGTGACCTGGCGGAGCTCTTTAAGATCTTCGGAGATTCGACGAGAATTAAGATTCTCTATGATTTGTTTGAGGGTGAGAAGAATGTGACGGAGATCTGCGAGGATCTTGAGATGAATCAGTCGGCGATTTCTCATCAGCTTAAGATTTTACGAAGCTCAAAGCTCATCAGCGCTAGGCGTGATGGAAAAGCCATGTATTACGGACTTGCCGATAATCATGTGAAGACGATCATCGCGATGGGCAAGGAGCATATTGAAGAGTAAAGCTGCTCCGGGAGATGTGAAGTCCCGGAAATGTTATCCGGGAGATTGCAAAGGTATAGCCTGCAGCTGACGTTCGGATGGACAAAAGATGTAGGCATTGGCAGGAAGCCGGCGGAAAAGGAGAAGATTATGAAGAAGAAGTTTAAGTGTGACATTGATTGTGCAGCATGTGCAGCGAAGGTGGAGGATGCGATCAAGAAGCTAGACGGCGTAAATGATGCGAAGGTGAATTTCATGATGCAGAAGTTTACACTTGACGCCGCAGATGACCGGTTTGATGCGATCTTGAAGGAATCCATCGAGACCGGTAAGAAGATCGAGCCGGACTTTTCAGTGGAAGTTTGAAAGCAAATGTGAACGACTTGCCATATTAATTGGTATCCGATAAGCAAGTAATAGTGAACAAGCAGACTCGGACTTGGTGAATGTATCTACAGTCAGATTAAAAAGTTAACTGCGCAAAGCTTCTGAGATGGAGCAGAGCACATAAATTTCTAGAAGGAACGGACGAAAAGAGGAACAGGAAATATGGAACCAAAGCTTCGGAAAGAGCTGAACAGAATCATTGCATCGATTATCGTGTTTTTTGCAATGATGATCATCGATAAGACGGGCATGCTGCCGGTAGTATTTGAAAACCGGCTGGTGAGCTTCATCGTGTATCTCGTTCCGTATTTCATGTGCGGGTACGATGTGGTCCGGAAGGCGCTGCTTGGTATCAAGAACCGTCAGCCGTTTGATGAGTCCTTTCTCATGTTCGTTGCGACGATCGGTGCGTTTGTGACCGGCGAAAATTCCGAGGCGGTCGCCGTCATGGCGTTCTATCAGGTCGGTGAATGGTTCCAGAAATACGCGCTCGGGAAGTCCCGGAAGTCAATCAAGGACCTCATGGATATCGTGCCGGAGACCGCAAATGTGGAGCGGGAGGATGGTACCGTCGAGGAGGTTGATCCGGATGACGTCGAGGTCGGCGATACGCTGATCGTGAAGCCGGGCGAAAAGGTTCCGGTTGATGGCGTGGTGCTGAGCGGTGATTCGATGGTGAACACGGCGGCACTTACCGGCGAATCGGTACCGCGGTCCGTACATGCCGGCGACCAGATCATTTCCGGCTGCATCAATGGCGAAGGACTGCTTCGCGTGCGGGCGGAGAAAGCATTTGAAGATTCCACGGTCTCGAAGATTCTCGAGCTTGTGGAGAATGCCTCCGAAGCGAAATCGAAGACCGAGAATTTCATCACACGGTTTGCTCGCTATTACACGCCGATAGTCGTCTACGCGGCGCTAGCTTTGGCCATCATTCCATCGATTATCACGCGGGATCCCCAAACGTGGGTTTACCGGGCCTGCACCTTCCTTGTCATCAGCTGCCCGTGCGCACTCGTAATTTCCGTACCGCTTGCCTTTTTCGGCGGCATCGGCGCGGCCTCCCGCAATGGCGTGCTTGTGAAGGGCTCGAACTATCTTGAACTGATGGCAAGCCTCGATACTGTCGTATCGGACAAGACCGGCACGATGACAGAAGGCAATTTCGTCGTATCAGCGGTCAATCCGGTTGATGGCGTTTCCAGTCAGGAGCTGTTGCATGCGGCCGCAATCGCTGAAGGCATGTCGACCCATCCAATCGCGGTATCCATCCGAAACGAACTGAAAATAGAGTTCCCGGACGAGAAGATCGGTGAAACCGCGGTGGACACGGACAATGTCTCCGGCCAGGGCATCATCGCGAGGGCGGATGGGCATACCATCCTTGCGGGTAACAGCAAGCTCATGGAAGCGCAGGGAATCACTTATCAAGATAGCTTGAAGCAAACAGCAGATGAAGCTTCAATGGGCGTAGCTGAGAATGAAATGCCGGATACGGATACACATCAAATAAGTGCAAGAACTGTGGCAGATGATGGACTTGTACAAAGAGAGTGGATGCAATCGGAAAATCAAGCAGCGACGGTTGTGTATATCGCAGTGGATGGCCACTTTTATGGAAGCATTTTTATCCGGGATATGGTGAAGAAGGATGCAGCACAGGCAATCCGCGAGATGAAGCAGGAGGGCGTCCGGGAAATCGTCATGCTGACCGGCGACCGAAAGCAGGTTGGTGAAGCTGTCGCAAAAGAGCTCGGCATCGACACAGTATATTCAGAGCTTCTGCCGCAGGACAAGGTATCGAAGGTAGACGGATTGATCAAGCAGCTAGAAACTGGAGGTAATCGGAAGAAATTCCTAGCTTTCGTCGGTGACGGTATCAACGACGCTCCTGTGCTTCGGCGCGCTGATGTAGGCATTGCGATGGGATCCATGGGATCCGATGCCGCAATCGAAGCCGCCGATATCGTCATCATGGACGATGATCTTTTGAGAATCCCGATGGTAATCCGCATTGCCAGAAAAACCGTCGGCATCTCCACCCAGAACATCGTGTTCGCTCTCTTCGTAAAAGCCCTCATCCTCATACTCGGTGCCCTTGGCCTCGCCAACATGTGGGCCGCCGTCTTTGCCGATGTAGGCGTCGCCGTCCTCTGCATCCTGAACTCGATGCGGCTGATCGCAATCAAGAGGACGATTTGAAGTCGATGTCGCGGCACTGTGCATCATAAAGCCGATGCGGTTGCTCGCAATCAAGCGCACGATCTGAATTATTACGAAATTAACCAGGATTTAATGTAGACGGCATAGAAATTTGGGGTACCTGCAAATTTCTATGCCGCTCATTTTTTGATTTTTTTGATGAGGCATAGTATTAAGCCATTTAGGTTCAATACTATGCCTCATTTTTGCTTCAATTTTTGGACAAGGCATAGTACAAGAAAGAGACTCTCAATTACTATGCCAAATGAATGTCTAATTGAATATTAGCATTGCGAATATATTTATACATTGGCATAGAAATATGGACAACCAGGCAAATTCTATGCCAATGCAAAAAAACGACTATTAAAATTGGCATAGAAAATGAGACCTGGTGGAAAATTCTATGCTTTGCCTGAAAATAATGAATTTTCAGAGCATAGAATTGAGACCAGACCAATATTTCTATGCCGATGATCAATTGTAAGGAAGGAACTATATAGCTTTGGCTATAAGTAGATGTACATAAACGGCTAGGATCTCCGAAAACCTCGAAAGCCCACGGTTTTACTGGGATTAATTGTATTTTTAAAGTGCACGGAAAAGCATGTGAAAAGTTTGACAAATACCACTAGGCGCGATAGACTTCATGCTGAACACAAAGTTAAAAATTTAACATTCTCAATTTGTTGACACAGGCTCTGTATTTTCTTTAAAGATTCGATACATAAGCAAACTATTCTAATGAAACAGAAGATGAATTGCTTTGTATGGTGTTGATAGAAAAGAGAGAATAGAAGCATTCGTCAATAAATAAGAGAAACAGATTTGTTTTTGCAGGAGGAAACAAAGATGGAGTATCGCGTTGAGCATGATTCGATGGGCGAGGTCAGGGTCCCGGCGGATCATAAATGGGGTGCGCAGACTGAGCGCAGCCACGAGAACTTTCAGATCGGCGTCGGGATCGAAACGATGCCAAAGGAAATCATCCATGCCTTCGGCATCCTCAAGAAGGCAGCAGCCCTTGCGAACCACGAACTGAAGCCAGAGAAGATGACCGACGAAAAGCTCGAAGCCATCAGCTTCGCAGCTGACCAGGTCATTGCGGGTGAGCTTAATGCTGAGTTCCCGCTTGTCGTATGGCAGACCGGTTCCGGTACACAGTCCAACATGAATGCAAACGAGGTCATTGCGAACGTTGCCAATGAGCACGCCCAAAAGAAGCTCTGCCATCCGAATGACGACATTAACATGTCCCAGTCCTCCAATGACACCTTCCCGACCGCGATGCATATTTCCGCTGTCATTGCCCTCGAGGATAAGCTCATCCCGGCAGCAGAGACCCTCATCGAAACCTTCAAGAAGCTTGAAAAAGAGAACGAAGGCATCGTAAAGTCCGGTCGTACCCATCTCCAGGACGCCGTTCCGATTTCTTTCTCACAGGAAATCAGCGGCTGGCGCACCTCTCTCGAAAGAGATGTCGAGCTCGTGAAGCTCTCCCTCGATCCGCTTAAGCACCTCGCACTCGGCGGCACCGCCGTCGGCACAGGCCTGAACGCTCCGAAGGGCTTCGATACCCTCGTCGCCGCAAAGGTTTCTGAGCTCACCGGCAAGGACTTCAAGACCGCAGAAAACAAATTCCACGCTCTCACATCGAAGGATGAAATCGTCTTCGCGCACGGCGCTGTAAAGGCCATGGCAGCAGACATGATGAAAATCGCAAACGATGTCCGCTGGCTTGCCTCCGGACCACGCGACGGTCTCGGCGAAATCACCATCCCGGCCAATGAGCCCGGCTCCTCCATCATGCCCGGCAAGGTCAACCCGACCCAGTGTGAGCAGGTCACCATGGTAGCCGTCCAGATCCTTGGAAACGACGCCGCCATCGGCGCCGCAGCCACCCAAGGCAACTTCGAGCTGAATGTCTTCATGCCCGTCATCGCCTACAACTTCCAGCAGTCCGTTCGCCTCCTCAGCGAATCCATCCTTTCCTTTAATTCAAAGTGTGCGATAGGTATCAAGGCAAATAAGGAAAAGATGCACGATAACCTCCATAATTCGCTCATGTTGGTTACTGCGCTTAATCCTTACATCGGATATGAAAACGCAGCCAAAACCTCACAGCTTGCCTTCCGTGAAAACATTTCCCTTCGGGAAGCATGCATCAAGCTGGGATTTTTGACACCAGAGAGATTTGATGAGGTCTTTCATCCAGAGAAGATGATTTAAACAAGCGACCTTATCAGAAATATTACCAATCTACATTACCAATATCCGAAAAAGATTAGTCTAATAGATATTACACGTTCAAAAGGCTTTTATCGTAAAGTAAGCCAAAACCTCCTTGCGGGGGCTGGCTGAAAGCGCGGATGCACGACGCCGGAAGGCGAAGGGGCATCCGTACGAACATAAAGCCGAAAGTCTCAGCTAGCCGGGTGATCCAGTCGAGGTAGAAAATCCGGGTTACAACCCCGGATTTTCTAGGCCCATTGAAGGAAAAGCCCGTTCAAGGCTTTTCCTGAATTGGGCCGGCCCGACTGGAGCACCCGGATAGCGCTAAGACTTTCGAGCGTGAGCTAGGATGCCCCTTCGCCTTCCGGCGTCGTGCATCCGCGTTTTCGGCCAGCTCCCGCAAGGGCCAGCCAAAACAGAAAGGTCATAGACATGACATACAACTATTTTCCAGGCTGTACGCTGAAGAACAAAGCAAAGGATCTCGACCAGTACGGCCGCGACGTGGCAGCCGCACTCGGTGTGCCCCTCACGGAAATCCCGGAGTGGCAGTGCTGTGGCGGCGTATACCCGCTCTCCCGCGATGAAATCGCGATCCGCCTTTCCAGTATCCGCGCACTCGCCTACGCAAAGGACAACGGCGGCACACTCGTGACGCTCTGCTCCGCATGCCACAACGTCATCAAGCAGGTGAACCACGACATGCAGACCGACGAGAACATCATCTCGAAGGCCAACAATTATCTCAAGGCCGATGGCATCGAATACCACGGCGAGACAAACGTTATCCATTACCTTGAGCTCCTCCGCGACGTCGTCGGCTACGACAAGCTGAAGGCCGCCGTCAAGAAGCCGCTGAAAGACCAGAAGATCGGCGCCTACTATGGCTGCCTGCTCCTCCGCCCGTCAAAGGTGATGGCAATGGACAACCCCGAGAAGCCGACTATCATGGAGGACCTGATCGCCGCGATCGGTGCAACCCCGGTTGTGTACGCACAGCGTAATGAATGCTGCGGCGGGTACCTCACGATGGAGGACGATACGATCCCCGAGAAGCGCGTGAAGGCGATCCTTTCAAATGCTAAAGCCCAGGGCGCTGATGTCGTCATTACGGCATGCCCGCTTTGCTATTACAATCTGAAAAAGCATGCAGAGGGCACCGGTGTTACCGTCAAGTACTTCACAGAGCTTCTCGCCGAGGCACTGGATGTAAAGGAGGCAGGCTGATGGCATCGAATTATAAAGTCACAAAGGACGAAATCCTAGCGATCAGCGGCGTGAACCCGCGGAAGTGCATGAAGTGCGGACGCTGCAGCGCGACCTGCCCGAACTACGATGCGATGGAATACCATCCGCACCAGTTCGTCTCGATGGTGGAGAACGGTGAGATCGAGAAGCTCATGGCTTCGAAATCCATCTACATGTGCTTAAGCTGCATGGCCTGCATCGAGCGGTGCCCGAGACAGGTAGAGCCGGCAAAGCTCGTCGAGGCGATTCGTCTCGCGGTGGAGCGGCAGCAGGATATGAACCACTTAAAGCCTGATGATGTACCGGCGAAGCTTGATCCGGATCTGCCGCAGCAGGCGATCGTCAGTGCATTCAGAAAGTATACGAAGTAAGGGAAAGGAGAAGAGAATATGCAGAAAATCGGTGTATTTGTCTGCCACTGCGGTACGAACATCGCAGCCACTGTCGATGTGGAAGCCGTAGCAGAAGCAGCCCGCCATGTGCCGGGCGTCGTCTTCTCCGCAGATTATACCTATATGTGTTCCGAGACCGGCCAGGATCTCATCAAGGATTCTGTGAAGAAGTACGGTCTCACCGGCGTCGTGGTATGCTCCTGCTCACCACGCATGCATGAAAAGACCTTCCGTAAGGCGGTAGAGCATGTCGGCATGAACCCGTACATGCTCGAGGTTGCCAATATCCGTGAGCAGTGCTCCTGGGTACATAAGGATAAGGCCGTCGCAACCGAAAAGGCGATCGCTCTCATGAAAGCAGCGGTTGCGAAGGTTGAACTCGACAGTCCGCTTTCCGCAGATTCCACACCGGTTACGAAGCGTGCGCTCGTGATCGGCGGCGGTATCGCCGGCATGCAGACCGCACTTGATATCGCGGATGCCGGCTATGATGTAGACATTGTCGAAGCAAAACCGACCATCGGCGGTAAGATGGCACAGCTTGACAAGACCTTCCCGACACTCGACTGCTCGTCCTGTATCGTAACCCCGAAGATGGTTGAGGTTGGCCAGCATGATAAGATTCACATCTATAGCTATAGTGAAGTCACAGATGTAAAGGGCTTCGTCGGCAACTTCCACGTGACGATCAAGCGGAAGGCAAGATATGTCGATGAGGACAAGTGCACAGGCTGCGGTCTCTGCACCGAGAAGTGCCCGCAGAAGAAGGTACCGAACGAGTTCAACCTCGGCCTCGATACCCGCTCCTGCATCTATATTCCGTTCGCACAGGCCGTACCGAAGGTCGCTACCATTGACCCGAACTATTGCCTGAAGCTGAACAAGGGCGTCTGCGGACTCTGCGAAAAGGTCTGCGGCGCACAGGCCATCAACTATAAGGATACCGATAAGTTCATAGAAGAGGACTACGGCGCCATCGTCGTGGCAACCGGCTATGAGATGATCAAGGTCGACAAGTACGATGAATATGCATATTCCCAGAGTCCGGATGTCGTCACATCCCTCGAGTATGAGCGTCTCATGAATGCTGCCGGCCCGACCGGCGGTCACCTCCTCCGTCCGTCCGACGGCAAGGAGCCGAAGACCATCGTGTTCATCCAGTGCGTAGGCTCCCGTGAGTCCTGCGATTCGAACAAGGGTGGCAAGCCTTACTGCTCGAAGATCTGCTGTATGTACACCGCGAAGCATGCAATGCTTACAAAGGATCACTACCCGGATACGGATATCTATGTCTTCTACATCGATGTGAGAACCCCGGGCAAGAACTTCGATGAGTTCTATCGTAGAGCCGTCGAGCAGTACGGCGTTCATTATATCAAGGGAGCTGTTGGTAAGGTTACTCCGGAGAATGGAAAGCTGAAGGTGCAGGCATCAGACCTTATCGATAACAAGCAGCTCCATATCGACGCTGACATGGTTGTCCTTGCGGCAGCGATCGAGCCGAGTAAGAGTGCACGGCATCTTGCCACACTCCTGACCGCTTCGATGGATACCAATGACTGGTTCACAGAAGCCCATCCGAAGCTTCGTCCGGTCGAGTCTCCGACGGCCGGTGTGTTCCTTAGCGGTGTCTGCCAGGGCCCGAAGGATATCCCGGAGACGGTAGCCCAGGCCGGCGCAGCAGCATCAAAGGCCATCGGACTTCTCTCGAAGGATCACCTTGAGGGCAATCCTTGTGTTGCACATAGTGATGAGAACATGTGTACCGGCTGCTCGCAGTGCGCGGACGTCTGCCCGTACGGCGCGATCACCTATGTTGACAAAGAATTTAAACAGCGTGACCGTTCCATTAAGGTTCGCCGCGTGGCACAGGTTAACCCGGCAGTCTGCCAGGGCTGCGGCGCTTGTACCGTAACCTGTCCGTCCGGCGCAATGGATCTGAACGGATTTTCAAACAAAGAGATCATGGCGGAGGTGGATGCATTATGCCTGTAAACGAAGAAAAAGAGTGGAAGCCTAAGATCATCGCATTCTGCTGTAACTGGTGCTCCTATTCCGGCGCCGATCTCGCAGGTACGAACCGTCTTAGTTATCCTGCGGAGGTAAAGATCATCCGTGTTCCGTGCTCCTGCCGTATCAATCCGATGTTCGTACTCCGTGCCTTCCAGAGAGGTGCGGATGGCGTGATCCTCTGCGGCTGCCATCCGGGAGACTGCCATTATATGACCGGCAACTACCATACAAGACGTCGTATGACGCTTCTCTTTTCCATGCTTGATTATCTCGGCATCGAGAAGGAGAGAACCCGCGTGGAATGGGTTTCCGCGGCGGAGGGTCAGCGTTTCGTGGATGTGATGGACAGCTTCGTCGAAGAGATCACGAAGCTTGGTAGATCTAGAAGACTGGGGGATCTGAGATGCAGGAATTAATCGATAGAGCGTGTCAGCTTCTCGAAGACAAGACCGTGGACCGCGTGCTCGGCTGGAGCGCCGGTGAGTTCGTCTATGACATCACACCATGCGTCTTTACAGATGTTGACGATATCAAGAAGAATTTTGTGTTTAATGATTTCTGCGGCCAGAATCTCTCGAAGTATTTGGTTGCTGAAACCGAAAAGGAAGGAAAGATTGCGGTATTCTTAAAGCCCTGTGACACCTATAGCTTTAACCAGCTTCTTACCGAGCACCGCATCAACCGAGACAAGGTGTACGCTGTAGGCATTCCGTGCGATGGCAAGGTATCCGGCGAGCGGCTCCATGAGGGGGGCTTAGAGGGTATCACCGGCATCGAGCGGGAGGGTGATAATTTTAAGGTGCATACCGTCTACGGCGATGAGGAAATCCCGATGGCGGATGCGCTCGACGAGCGGTGTAAGAACTGTAAGTCAAAGAAGCATGTTGTCTATGACGAGCTTCTCGGCGAAGATGGCGAGGTGCTGGACAGCCATCGTTTTGATCAGGTCGAAGAGCTTGAGAAGCTGACGCCGGAGGAGCGCTTTAAGTTCTGGCAGGGCGAGTTCAGCCGCTGTATCCGCTGTAACGCCTGCCGTAATGCGTGCCCGGCCTGCACCTGCACGACCTGCGTCTTCGATAATCCGGAATCCGGCGTCAAGAACAAGGCCGCTGCCAACTCCTTTGAGGAGCAGCTGTTCCATATCATCCGCGCGTACCACGTCGCCGGCCGCTGCACAGACTGCGGCGAATGCAGTCGTGTCTGCCCGGAGCACATCCCGCTTCATCTTTTGAACCGGAAGTTCATTAAGGACATCGATTCTCTCTACGGCGAGTTCCAGGCCGGTGAGGTAGAGGGCCAGATGAGCCCGGTCAACGCATTTACGACAGACAAGGACGCAGAGCCGAACATCGTACGGGAAGGAGGCAAGGTATGATCGTAAAAATTTCTTATGATAAACTGCCGGACCTCCTTCGTCAGCTTTCCGATAAGCTCGCTGTCTATCTCCCGGTCGATAAGGAGAACGGCACGTCCGTTTATGAAAAATATGAAGAGGGAAAGACCCTTTCCACAAAATTAAACACCCTTCGTTCTGCAAAGGATTTCTTCTTCCCACAGGTACAGCCGATGGCGAAGTTCCGTATGGAGGGACAGAAGATCACGGTCGAGGATCCGCGCGAAGAGGCGGAGGATTTCGTGATCTTCGGTGTCCGCGCCTGCGATGTCCGCTCCTTCGACGTGCTCGATAAGGTATTCCTTGCAGAGCCGGTCGACACCTTCTATGAGAATAAGCGGAAGCATTCAATCATCATGAGTCTTGCGTGCGGCCGTCCGTCCGAGACCTGCTTCTGCGAGAGCTTTGGTATCAACCCGGCTGAGCCGGCCGGTGATGTCCGGATGTGGATCATCGAAAAGAATCTCTATCTTCAGGACGTCACCGAAAAGGGCAAGGACCTCCTTTCGAAGCTGGACCTGTCAGCATTGGCTGCATCCACGGATGAAAGTGCTAATGCTTCCGCCGTGGACAAAGAGAAGTCCCGCGTACAGAGTGTCTACGATAAGTTACCGCTTCATGATTTGAAGCCGACCGACAACCGCGACAGAGAGCTTGAAGTGTTCAAGTCCGATCTCTGGAAGGAGCTCTCGGATAAGTGCCTGGGCTGCGGCTCCTGCACCTTCGTCTGCCCGACCTGCCAGTGCTTCGATATCGAGGACTTTAACGCCGGCACGGAAACGCACCGCTTCCGCTGCTGGGACAGCTGCATGTATAAGGATTTCACGATGATGGCAGCCGGACAGCCGCGTAAGACACAGCTTGAGCGGTTCCGTCAGCGGTTCATGCATAAGCTTGTGTACTATCCGAAGGATCATGAAGGGATGTACAGCTGCGTCGGCTGCGGCCGCTGCTTACGGCGCTGTCCGATTCACATGAATATCGTGAAGGTCATGAAGGCGTTTCAGGAGGAAGAACAATGAATAAAGAAGAATTGATCCCGCGCGTCTGCGTGGTAAAGGCGATCCGTCAGGAAACCTCCGATGTCAAGACCTTCATGGTTGTAGATCAGGATGGCAAGAAGCCTTTCGAGCATATCCCGGGACAGTGTGCGATGCTTAGTATTCCGGGACTTGGTGAGTCGATGATTTCCATCACATCCTCCCCGACGCTTGAAGATCATCTTGAGTTTTCCATCAAGAAGGTCGGTGTCGTAACCTCCTTCCTGCATGCCATCGAGCCGGGTCAGGAGATTCTGCTCCGCGGGCCCTATGGAAACGGCTTCCCGGTGGATACGAAGTTTAAGGGCAAGGACCTTCTGTTCATTGCCGGCGGCATTGGCGTTGCACCGCTTCATTCGGTCATCAACTACTGCAGAGCCCATCGCTCGGATTATGGTAAGCTGACCGTCATCTACGGCTCCCGTACGAAGGAGGATCTCGTCGATCTCCAGGAGATGCAGGAGGAGTGGATGAAGGACGACATGGATGTCTATCTCACGATCGACCGCGAGGAAGAAGGCTGGGATGGTCATGTCGGCTTCGTCCCGAATTACGTGACAGAGCTGAATCTTCCGCCGACGATGACCGCGATCATCTGCGGACCGCCAATCATGATTCACTTCACGCTTGGAAATCTGAAAAGCTTAGGCTTCCAGGACAATCAGGTGTTTACAACGCTTGAGATGCGTATGAAGTGCGGCATCGGCAAGTGCGGCCGCTGCAACGTCGGCGACAAATATGTATGTAAGGATGGACCGGTCTTCAGCTTCGATGAGCTTTCGGAGCTGCCGGATGAGTATTAATCCGAAGGCTGCGGGAGCCGCTTAATGCGGCATACTGCAGCGCGGATTTAGGAACAGTGAACGAATAAAGGAGAGAAACATGGAACACATGGTGAATGTTTATCTGTTCGGAAAGCATTATCAAGTACCGGACAACCTGACCATCATGACGGCAATGGAATACGCCGGCTATCAGCTGAAGCGCGGCTGCGGCTGCAGAAATGGCTTCTGCGGCGCCTGCGCGACCATCTATAGAATCAAGGGCCAGCAGGAGCTGAAGATGGCGCTTGCCTGCCAGACGAAGGTAGAGGATGAGATGTACATCGCGACGATGCCCTTCTTCCCGCTCGTGAAGCAGGTTTACGACATCGAAAAGGTAAAGCCGGAGCAGCAGCTCATGATGCAGCTCTATCCGGAGATTTACTCCTGCATCGGCTGTAACGCCTGCACGAAGGCCTGCACACAGGGCTTAAATGTCATGCAGTACATCGCCTATGCACAGCGCGGCGACTTCGAGAAGGTTTCGGAGCTGTCCTTCGACTGTGTGATGTGCGGTGTCTGCTCGTCAAGATGCCCGGCCGGTATTTCGCATCCGCAGGTTGCGATGCTTGCAAGAAGACTGTACGGCAAGTACATGGCACCGGATGCCGAGCACCTCGCGAAGCGTGTGAAGGAAATCTGGGATGGCAATTATGAGCAGGCGATGAAGGATCTCATGTCGAAGTCGGATGAGGAGCTGAAGGCTCTCTACGACCAGCGTGACATCGAGAAGTAAGGAGGGGCGAACATGTATCCGGAGAAATTTCAGGAATCCATCCGTATGGTGGAAGCAAAGAGAGCAGCGAATGCTGCCATGGAGCCCGTCCGTATGACGGCTGACGAAAAGGATCAGCTTTTAAGAGCTTATCATCCGGACTATCGAGAGGATCAGTTCGAGAAGCTGAAGGTTGGTGAGAATAAGGGCGATAAGTGCCCGCACGAGCTTGCACAGATGCTCGAGGCGCATGCTAGAGTTCATGCCGGTGATGTCGATCTCGAGCACCCGGCTTATGACACCGATGTGCTCATTATCGGTGCGGGCGGTGCCGGCTGTGCTGCCGCGATCGAGGCCAATGAAGCCGGCGCTGATGTTTTAATCTGCACGAAACTTCGTCCGGGCGATGCGAACACAATGATGGCCGAGGGCGGCATCCAGGCAGCCGACAAGGAAAATGACAGCCCGATGCAGCATTTCCTCGATGCCTACGGCGGCGGTCACTTCGCAGCGAAGAAGGAGCTTGTCTATAAGCTTGTCACAGAAGCCCCGGAGGACATCCAGTGGCTGAATAAGCTGGGTGTTGAGTTCGATAAGGAGCCGGATGGCACGATGGTGACGATCCACGGAGGCGGAACCTCCAGAAAGAGAATGCATGCCTGTCGTGATTACACAGGCATGGAGATCATGCGGACCCTTCGTGATGAGGTGCTGAACCGGAAGATCCCGATTCTTGATTTCACAGCAGCCATCGAAATCCTAAAGGATGAGGAGGGCAAGGCAGCAGGCGCTGTATTTGTCAACATGGAGACCGATGAGCTCATCGTCGTGAGAGCCAAAACCGTCATCCTTGCCACCGGCGGTGCGGGTCGTATGCATTATCAGGGCTTCCCGACCTCGAACCACTATGGTGCGACAGCGGATGGTCTCGTACTCGGTTACAGAGCGGGCGCGAAGCTCCTCTATGAGGATACGCTCCAGTATCATCCGACCGGCGCGGCTTATCCGGAGCAGATTTTCGGTGCACTCGTGACCGAAAAGGTAAGAGCACTCGGCGCTAAGCTTGTGAACAGCGAAGGCACCGTATTCGTTCATCCGCTGGAGACCAGAGATGTCGAAGCAGCGGCAATCATTCGTGAGACTGGCGACCGCGGTAAAGGTGTCGATACAGGACACGGAAAGGCTGTATGGCTTGACAGTCCGATGATCGAGCTTCTCCATGGCGAGGGTACCATCGAAGCGAGAATCCCGGCGATGTACCGGATGTTCCTGAAGCGTGGCATCGATATGCGGAAGGAGCCGGTACTGGTGTATCCGACACTCCACTATCAGAACGGCGGCCTCGAGATCAATACAGAGTGTATGACGACAGTCGAGAATCTCTATGCAGCCGGTGAGGTAACCGGTGGTGTGCATGGCAGGAACCGTCTCATGGGCAACTCGCTTCTCGATGTCATCGTCTTCGGCCGTGATGCCGGACGTGAGGCAGGTAAGAAGTCGAAGGAGGTCAAGCTCGGAAAGCTTAGTCTCGATCATGTTGCTAAGTTTGAAGAGGAACTGAAGGCTGCCGGTGTCGAGACCGATAAGGTTTCACCGAAGCTTCTGCCGAACTATCTTCGTGACGGTAGACAGATGTACGACGGACCGAAGATTCAATAAAATTCCAATGCCTACACCGGCGGCTCAGCCGGTTTGTAGTGAAAAGGTAAAACGTTCCGGAAAACCGGCAGCTGTCCGGCTTTCCGGGTTATGATTTGTGAAAACTGTAAACTGAAAGGTTGAAAGGGGTTCAAAATGGAAGCGAAGCTTGGAAGAAAAATTACGGTCATCGGTGCCGGTGCAGTAGGTGCAACGATTGCATATTCTCTGTCCCAGAGAAGTCATGCATCAGAGGTTGTGCTCATCGATGTCAATGAAAAGAAGGCAAACGGCGAGGCACTCGATATCGTACAGTCGACCTCCTTCCGTGATCCGATCCGGATCGTAGCTGGTGACTATGAGGAGGCAAGAGATTCTGATATCGTCATCATCACATCGGGTGTTGCAAGAAAGCCGGGCCAGACAAGACTCGAGCTTGCGAAGACAAATGTAGGCATTATCAAGGACATCGCACCGAAGATCACAGCAGTGGCGCCGAATGCAATTTATGTCCTTGTTGCAAATCCGGTGGATGTTCTTACCTATGTATTTACGAAGGTTTCCGGGCTCCCGGAGAGCCAGATTATCGGCTCCGGCACGATCCTTGATTCCGCGAGACTCAAGTGCATCCTGGCGCAGAAGCTTCATATCGCACAGAAGAATGTGCACAGCTATGTATTTGGTGAGCATGGTGATTCCTCGTTCATTCCGTGGTCGACGGTTCGTGTAGCCGGTGTGAGCCTGGATGAATATGTTTCTCTTATGCGTTCCATGGGGCACCCGGTTGAGACGATCGATAAGGATGACATTTATCATTATGTGCAGAAGTCAGGCGGACAGATCATCGCGGATAAGGGTGCTACGTTCTATGGCATCGCAGCATCGGTCATGAATATCTGTGATCTTCTCACGAGTGCGTTTGATTCCGTGACCTGTGTTTCCACGATGATGCATGGGGAGTACGGGGTTTCGGATGTTTGTCTCAGCATGCGTGTACTGATCGGACCGAATGGTGTGACGGGACGGCTGCCGCTGCCGCTCACCAATGAGGAAATCGACAAGATGCAGCACTCCGAGAGAGTACTGAAGGAGATCCTTTCTCAGATCGAGATTTAAATTGTATAAGGCTTACGGGCTGTCGCAGGAACTGCGGCAGCTTTGTTTTTAATTATCGGCAAATTTACTATTGTCGCTCGAGAAAAATGATTTATACTATTTTCGTTGTGCAATGTTGTCCGGCCGGAGGGGCGGATCTCTAGTTGAAGGATGGAGGAGAAAAGATGGCAGCGTTAAAGCCTGTGAAGGAAGGTAAGGTTCGTGAGATTTATGATCTTCACGACAAGCTTGTTATGGTGGCGACGGATCGTATTTCGGCGTTTGATGTGATTCTGCATAACACAATCCCGGATAAGGGTAAGGTGCTGACCCAGATGTCGAAGTTCTGGTTTGATCTCACGAAGGATGTGATTCCGAACGATCTTGTTTCTGTCGATGTGAAGGATATGCCGGAATTTTTCCATACTTCGGAATTTGAGGGAAGGTCCACGATGTGTAAGAAGCTCACGATGATTCCGATTGAGTGTATCGTTCGTGGCTATATCACAGGCTCCGGTTGGGAGAACTATAAGAAGGATGGCACGATCTGCGGTATGAAGCTGCCGGAGGGTCTCGTCGAGTGTCAGAAGCTGCCGGAGCCGCTCTATACGCCGTCTACGAAGGCGGAGCTTGGACAGCATGATGAGAATATCAATTTTGAGCAGTCCATCGATGTGCTTGAGAAGGCGTTCCCGGGCAAGGGTAAGGAGATTGCGACGAAGATCAAGGATGCGACGCTTCAAGTCTATACGAAGTGCGCGGATTATGCGCTTTCAAAGGGCATCATCATCGCGGATACGAAGTTTGAGTTTGGTCTCGATGAGGATGGCAATGTAGTGCTTGGCGATGAGGTGCTGACACCGGACAGCTCGCGGTTCTGGCGGCTTGATCAGTATAAGCCGGGTCAGGGGCAGTCGTCCTTCGATAAGCAGTTCGTACGGAACTGGCTGAAGGCGAACCCGGACAACAACGCAACCCTGCCGGAGGATGTCGTCGAGAAGACGGCCGCGCTCTATAAAGAAGCTTATACAATGCTTACAGGACGGACGCTGTAAGCGGACGATGCCCCTGGCGGGACTTGTCCCGCCAGGGGCATCTTATGGTTTCAAAGTAATTTACGAAAAGGGTATGAAAGGAACTATAGGTTTGATGAGAAAGAAATTTATAGCGAGAACGAGTGTTCTTGCTTTTCTGATGTCGTTATCGCTGGCGGGGAATGCGTCTGCTTATGTGGTGGCGAAGGGGGTTACGCCAACAGTTACGGGGCCGGCTGTTTCCGCCGCTTCGACGGATGCGTCTACGGTGACGGCGCCGGTTACGGTGACTGCTCCGACGACTTCAACCAGCGCTGCGGCTGGGGGCACGGCAGGGCCTGGGTTCGGATTGGGAACTGATACTGGCAGTGTTACGGATATTGCGGGAGCTTCGGGGGTTTTACTTCCTTCGAATTTTTATTGTTCGAATGTCGTGACGTATACCTATATGATGATGGTGCAGGATCTTGGACTCATGCAGCAGCAGTATCCTTCGATGAAACTTGATACGATCGGGACGACGCCGGATGGACGGGCACTGTATCATGTGATTGTTGGGAATCCGAATGCAAAGCATAAGATTCTTGTGCATGGCGGAATGCATGCGAGGGAATATATCAGTTCGCAGCTTGTGATGCGGGAGATTGCTTCGCTTCTTGAGATGCAGAAGCAGGGAACGTCTTATAAGGGCTGCTCTATCGCACAGCTTCTTGAAACGACATGTATTCATTTTGTACCGATGGTCAATCCGGACGGGATCAGCCTCGTACAGAGCGGACTCGCCGGCATTCAGACACAGGCGGGGCTTCAGTCAGTGCAGAGCATCCTGCAGATGAATCAGGTTTCAGCTGAGGGGCAGGCGGATTTTTTCCATAAGTGGAAGAATAATATCCGTGGTGTCAATCTGAACCGGAATTTTGATGCGAACTGGGCACTGGCGCCGCAGACCATCGCGTATCCTTCGAATATGAAGTATAAGGGCACTTCGGCAGAGAGCGAGCCGGAGTCGAAGGCACTCGCCAATCTCACACGTTCTGTCATGCCGGACCGGACGATCAGCTATCATACGCAGGGCCATGCCATTTACTGGAAGTTCGGTGATGGTGCCTATCTCACAGAGGGCCAGAATTTTGTCAATCTCGTACACCAGGATACGGGCTACATGATAGATGATGCTTATTATCCGAATGATGCCGGCGGTTACAAGGACTGGACGGTCCTCGTTCTCGGCATCCCATCTGTTACGATCGAGGTAGGCTATGGTACCTCTCCGGTTCCGGAATCCCAGATCAACAATATCTGGGCTGAAAACCAGAAGATTCTCCCGGATACGATGATCGACCTGTATTTTAAGTAAGGTTCTTACGAAAAGCATACGGCTTTTGTACATGACTAGAAGTCTCTATTTTTTTATGCTATGCTGTAGCCGTGCTGAATTTGTAAGCATTGGAGAGCTTCAGGCTCTCGGGGAAAAGAGGAATTATGCGTTTAAGAAATAAGGTAATTCTGGCAGTCATGACGGCGTCACTGATAAGCCCGCCGCTGACGGCTTTTGCATTTGGACCGGGCGATAGTCTCGCTGCCGGTACAGCGGTCGACGAGACGACAGCCGCAGCAGTGGATGTCGTGACGAACCGCGCCGGTGGAATAAATAATGGATCATCTGCGACGACACAGACCACGTCTACGGCTGCAGCCGGGACAGTGACGGCACCGACCAGCACGACAGCAGCAGGCACGTCAACAGCAGCTGGTGCTACATCTGCGACGACAGCAGCAGGATCGAGTACGACGACTACGGCGGTATCGACCGCGACAGCGTACTCCTCCAATGGAACGCTTCCGAAGGTCGGCATCGATGTAGAGTCCATCCGGCCGTATATCACGGTACCGGCGGAGAGCACACCGGATCCGGATCCGATCTTAAATCTCTATCCGCTGGCATCCTACTATGCGACGATCGGCGGGAACCTTGTGGATCAGAGCTCGACGCACGAGTTCAACAAGCTTGTGTATGCGCCGAATGGTTTCACGAATCTCCGAATCGAGCAGCAGAATGTCGGCAGATGGTATTATAGAACCTATACCTATAATAATGGCTGGGGTCCCTGGGCTAGCTCCAATGAGACCACACCGGGCACAACACCGGTGCAGGCCATCATGGTACGTGTAAAGGGCTATTCCCACACACTTGGTACGGTTTATACTCGTGCGGTTCTCAATGACGGTACACTGACCGACTGGGCGCCAGAGGGACAGGCTGTCGGCGTCGAGGGTGGTGATAAGTACATCATCGGCTTCAAGATGGCATTTGTGAAGAAGGGCTACAACATCGGCTCTACGGCAAAGCCGCTCGATAACAATTACGGCGAAGGCGTTTACTACGATGCGGCAGGCGGCGCACATTACTCGATTCCGGGTGATGCGCTCTATACCGGCTGGGGCTTCGATGATGAGAAGCAGTACTATTTTGTTAATGGTAATGCTGTCACCGGCTGGCAGGATATCGACGGCTACCACATCTACTTCGATGAGCATGGTGTGGCGCTCCGTGATCTTGAGCCGGTCATGGGTCTGCCGGGTGCCTATAAGATTCGCATCAACAAGGCATCCCGTACGATGACGATCCTTGCAAAGGATTCAAGTGGCAACTACACCATCCCGTACAAGGTATTCATGGTGACGGATGGTACGGATACCCCGCTTGGCACCTATAAGATCTATGAGAAGTACCGTTGGCACTTCATGCATACAGACTGCTATTGCCAGTTCCTGTCCAGATTTTATAATGGCTTCCTGCTTCATTCACTGCTGTATACGACACCGAATAACCGCGATATGTCCGGCTCGGATGTTTATAACTACATGGATAATGCCATCTCCGGCGGCTGCATCCGTCTGAAAGCAGCAGATGCTGCATGGATCTATAACAATGCACCGAATGGTACAGTTGTTGAGATTTACAGTGATCCATGGGACAAGGGTCCGATCGAGAAGGAAGCAATTCCGCAGGCAATCCCGACCACACAGACCTGGGATCCGACAGATCCTTCCATCACAGCGGAGCAGTCCGCAGCAGACAAGGCTGCCGCTGCAGAAGCGAAGAGCGAAGCAGCCTCCGGCGTGATTGAGGAAAAGGTTTAATACATAGCGCTCATATAAACATAAACCAGCGCACAGCGGAAGTGGTCCGGCCAATGTCATTCAAATGACACTGCCGGATCACTTCTGCTGTGCGCTATTTTTTGTAATGTCTCCGGACCCCATTAAGGTTTTCTTACAACATCAATACAACATTCGGACTTTGCTTGAAACTTTGTTCCGCTTCCGTTAAGGTGAGGGTATGAATAGAAATTTTTAAGATACGCTAAGACTCATGCAGGGTGAGCAGAAAGGAAAAATCTATGAGAGTAAAGAACATGCTTCTGACCGGTGCAGGCATCGCAATGCTGTCGATGATGTCAGCATTTGCATCGATAGCGGCAACCCAGGTCAATCAGATTGTACTCGATATCACGCCGGAGGATATGGAGGATATGAAGCCGGGCGATCTTTATAGTGCACTGGAACCACGGGAAGAATCCGCCGGATATTATGTTTCAGATTATGAGACCAGCTCGACGACGAGTATTCCGGAGCACAGTTATACCTATACGTCGATCGAAATCGAGCCGGAGACGGGATATCAGTTTACCGGTACGACCTCGGTGACAGTGAAGGGAGCCTATGCCGTGACCATCAAGTCCCGGTCAAACTCGAAGATTGAAATCAAGGCATCGGCGTATCCGTTTTATGTGCTGAGAAACCCATCTAACGTTGACTGGGATAAAGAGGGTACACAAACGAACGGCACGAAGACCTATGCAAAGATCACAAAAGGTGATGAATATGCAGATAGCTATTCTCTCGTGATTACGTGGGAGAATAAGGATGGCGAAGAACATACGACAACGCAGTCTGTGAAGAAGTCGTCCGTCGATCAAATCGATGTTTCCTCCTATAATCGGAATAATCGCACCATCACGAAGCTTGCCGCACAGGCGAAGAAGGGTTCAAAGACCGGTGACAACTATACTGCGAACTCGAAGTTTGTAACAGATAGTGGCTCGGTCGATGATGATCTTTCCTGGGATACGCCAACCTTCAGTATCCCGACGACGACAGCGACGAATGTGGGCAGCCAGGCTACCGGAAGTTATACCAGCACAAGCTCTCAGACATCAACGCCGAGCTCAAATTCAACTCCGGGCACCGCTAATGCTGTATCCGGCTGGATGCAGATGGGCGGCAACTGGTACTACATCAGAAACGGCGTCCTTGCAACAGGCTGGGTCAACCCGTCAGGTCACGACTGGTACTATATGGGCCAGGATGCCAAGATGCAGGCCGGTCTCATCACAGATGGAAGCTACATGTATTACCTCAACATGCAGCACGATGGCACCTACGGCAAGATGCTGACCGGCTGGCAGGTCATCGGCAGCGCCTACTACTACTTCAATCAGTATTCCGGAAACGGCATCCCGTATGGCGCGATGTACGTGAATAAGCAGACGCCGGACGGACACTTCGTCAACGGCTACGGTGTCATGATCCGCTGATTTATTTCAAGAAACTAAGGCTGTTTGGTGAAGCGGGAATGGCCAGTGGAGCCGTGAGGGGCCCCTCCAGAAGACATTTCTGACGCAAGTCTTCGCTAGCCAGCCATTTCGAACAGGGTAAAAAATCGGCGCCCACAAGGCCCGATTTTTTAGGCCCATTGAAGGAAAAATCCCTTCAAGGATTTTTCCTGAATTGGGCCGGCCCAGTTCGAAATGGCTGGATAGCGATTAGACTTGGCGTCCCTTGTCTTCTGGAGGGGCCCCTCACGGCTCCACTGGCCATTCCCGCTTTACCAAGCAGCCGTATTTGTGACTTTAAAAATTCATTATGGATTATTACAATAAGGACATCTGATAGGAAGGGCGTGAATGGTATGAAGTTGATTCATTGTGGTGATCTGGGGCTGTGTGCGGCGCTGCCGGCGTTTTTATCGGAGGAGCAGCAGGAGGCGCGACGGGAGGAACTGTTTGCTACGTTTGAGCGGATGCTGACGTATGCGGATCGGCATCAGGTGGCTGGTGTGCTCATTGCCGGTGGACTGTTCGGGAGAGCGGCGGTCTATCAGGACATCGAGAAGCGGGTGCGGGAGACCATGGCAGAGCATCCGTATCTTTCGTTCTTCTATCTGCCAGATGGGGATGGAAGGGAGACTTTTCTGTATCCTGCTGAACCGATGCCGGAGAATCTTTTTGTGTTCAATGAGTCGGTACGGAAGTATCGGTTGCCTGGAAATATCGTGATCACGGGGCAGGCGCTGGCGGATCCAAAGGCTTTTTCTGAGAAGCTTGACCGGCGGGATTTTAATATTGTGATGCTTCGGGGAAAAGAGATACCGGCGGGGGAGGATTTTGCTGGCCGAGGCATTGACTATCTGGCGCTTGGAGGAAGAGCATGCGCTGCGAGCGGGCGGATCGATGACAGGGGAATCTTCTCCTATGCAGGTTGTCTTGAAGGGACGGATTTTTCTGAGGCCGGGCAGCATGGCTTTAAGCTTTTGGATATTGATGAGAGCAGTCATACCTATCGTGTACAGCTTCTTGATGATGCGATGCGGCATCCCTGGATGGTGCCGGTCGATGTTTCGGGACTGGAAACAATTGACGCAATCATGAAGCGGGTGCGGGCAGTGCTTTCGCTTCTGACTGGTACGCCATCGGATGATCCGGAGATCGCAAATGTACCGCTCGGAGAGGTCGAGGAGATTCTCGGGACGATGGGCGGACGTAGGCTCCATCAGGAGGATCTCGTGGAGGTGATGCTTCGTGGAAGCATTCCGATGGAAATGAAGCGGGAGCCGGAAGCTGTTGAAAAGGCACTTAATGGCAGCTTTTATGTAGTTTCTGTGCAGGACGAGACCTATCGTGTTGGAAATGAGAAAGCAACACCAGATACTGTGCAGCAGATGATTGCCGGTTTTTCTGCAGAGGTAGAGCATGATGGAAAGCTCTCAAAGGAGGCGAAGCGCTATATCACAGGTGAAGGTGCAGCTCTGATTTTGCAGGAAGGTGCAGCTGCGCCGGCTAAGCTAAAGGAACAGATCGAGGCGCTGTCGCCGAATCGTCGTACCGGTGAAATTTTTCAGAAGCGCATGGCCATCGAGCAGGAAACAAAGGGACTGGAGGAGCGCCCGAAGACCGAGGAGGCCATCGTATCGAACGCGATCGAAACCTATGATGCCGTGTTGAAGCGGCAGGCACTTTTGGAACAGAAGGCTGCCGTACAGAGCCAGATCGATCGGGCCAATCAGGAACGGGAGAAGGCCGGGCAGCAGGAGAAGCTTCAGAAGCTTTATCATAAGGCTTTGATGGCGCAGCAGGATACGGCGCAGGCGCTCACCGGCTTTTTCGGCGCCGAAAATGATTTGTTGACGCCGCAGGATAAAGAGGCGCGGCTTCTAAGCACCCGGAATCAGGCAGCGGAAAAATTTAAGGATAAGGTACCGGCACTTACCGACATCCAGTCAGTCGGCGGCTGCTTCGCCGATGTGGAACGAGACAAGAAAAATCTCACGGAGCTCCGGGAGAAGTGGAACCGGACCCTGGCGGCAAAAAAGAAAAAGGAGGCAGTGCCTGGTGTAAGCATTCTCGGGGCGGTGCTTCTTGTGCTTGGACTCGTGCTGCTTCTCATGCATGTGGCAACGGTGCCGGCTATCGCCGATTATATTCTGATCGGCGTCGGTGCGCTCCTCATGATCACGGGACTTGTCGTATATGTGCAGCAGACCAACGAGCGTAAGAGACTGCAGCATAGAAAGAGCGCGGAAATCCATGAAATCAAGGACAGAATCAAGGCGGAGGTCGGACGGATCGATGCACTTCTAGACAGCTATACCGGCACAAGCCGCACAGAAAATCCGGACCAGCGGCGCCGTGAGCTCTTCCAGGACATGATCCAGGACGCGACAAGCTACTACAGTGCGGATCGCATCCTCACGCTCATCAAAGCACAGGACCAGTGTGCCCAGGAATACAATGCCTACATGCAGGCACATCCGGCAAACATTGATGAAAAAGAAACTACCATGACTGTAGACAATTCGAAGTTATTGGTAAACGAAACAAGCCATATAGAACACATTAAGACTCTTGAGAAGGCAGAAAGCGAAACAACAGTTGAACTCCAAACGTTTTTGGCAAAAAGAAGAGATCTTGAAATCCACCTCTATGAACTTGATAAAAAAGAAAGAATATTCCAAAAAAGTATGTCTTCAGTGAATCGTTTGGAAGAACGATATCAGCTGTTAACTACACTTAGGGATTATGTTAAATAGGATTCATAATCCTGTAATACATGAAAGATATTGTCGACGGTTACAATATTGCGCTCTATTCTAAATAGCATGAAGTAATCATGCCTTAAAAAATTTATTCGTTTATAGCCAAGCTCCCGTAGGTGATCATTATCCACATATTTCAAACTGCCTGCGATGCTCGATAAGGTTTCTTTTGTATCTTCGAAATCTTCAAATACATTTTTAGCGGCTTGCTTGCTCTTTTTGACAAACAGAAGATAACGAAGGATATTATCAAGATCAGCTTCCGCGTCTTCTGTGACGACGATTTTATAGACCATATTTCGTCCTCATCTCGGCGACCATGCGATCTGCAGGTTTGGTTTTCCCTTCAACAGTATGCTTTCGGGAAAGTGCAAGTTTATTTTCTATTTCTACACTTGATAAGGGTGTCATCGGATTCGATGGCATCCTTTTAATTTCGAAAGGAAATCCATCTACTTGAAGAGCCTGCACCAAAAAGATGCGGATTGCAGTCGTTGTATCGGTACCGAGACTTTTGAATAGATCGTCGGCTTTTTCACGAATATCATCATCGATTCTAACCTGTATTACGCTTGCCATAAGTTAATCCTCCAAAAAAGAATATTAATACAATGCAATTGTATTACAAACGCATAATAAAAGCAATAAAAATAGATATAAATTAAATACAAATAAATTATAATATGCTAATTCACACTCGAATGAAATCTGAAGCGCCAGCTTAAAGACACAATAATAAGTAGACGAGCATGAAATCGAAGGAGTACCTTTTCAAAGGTAAATACGCCACTGCTTGATTCAATGCACAAAATAAAGTACAATACGAGTAGTATTGTATACAAAGACCAAAATACAGAATATTCCTGCTATCATTTTCCGACGAAGTCCCATTAGATAGCAGAAGAGAACTACAGGAAATCATGTATGTTAAATGAAATGAAGCTTCAGGCGTACGGAAAGATCAATCTGTCGCTTGATGTACTGAGGAAGCGTCCGGATGGCTATCATGATGTCCGGATGGTCATGCAGACCGTGAAGCTGCATGACAACATCGATCTTTACCGGGAGGATGAGCCGGGGATCCGCCTCACGACGAATCTTTCTTTTCTTCCGGTGGATGAGAACAATCTGATGGTTAAGGCCGCAAAGCTCCTTATGGATGAGTTCCACATCGAGTCGGGTCTCCGCATGTTTCTTAAGAAGGTGATCCCAGTCGCAGCCGGCATGGCAGGCGGCTCCTCAGACGCAGCGGCTGTACTTTTCGGCGTGAACCGGATGTTTGATCTTGGCCTAACGCGCGACCAGCTCATGGAACGCGGCGTCAAGCTCGGCGCGGACATTCCATTTTGCCTTCTTCGCGGCACAGCCCTTTCGGAGGGCATCGGCGAGAAATTGACCGTGCTGCCAAAGCTACCCGATTGTCCGATTCTTCTCGCGAAGCCTGCATTGTCCGTATCCACCCGCTATGTGTACGAGCACCTGAATGTCGCAGAGCGGCCGCCGGAGGCACATCCGGACGTCGATAGCGTGATCGCGGGACTTCAGCACCAGAGCATCCCGGAGGTAGCGGAGCATCTCGGAAATATCCTCGAAACCGTCACGCTTGAAGCCTATCCGGAAATTAAAAAGATTAAGGAAGCAATGCTTACCTGTGGCGCCCTGAACAGTCTCATGTCCGGCTCCGGACCAACGGTGTTTGGCATCTTCGATGATGAAGAAAAGGCAAAGGCCTGCTATGAAGCCTTCCGCAATGGCGAATACCGGCCACTGGCAAGACAGGTTTACCTCACAGCCCCCTGGCAGCAGCGGAAATAGCTGACAACGGGGACGGTTCTCTCTGTCAGCTTTTGGCTGAGCTACGCATATTCAGGACGGTTTCTATTAACAAAAAAGCTGACAAGGAGAACCGTCCCCGGTGTCACAAAAAGTAATATGAAAAGGATGGTAATGGAATCATGATGAGTGATTTTACAGTCAATATGAATGAATATCTCCCGCTTCGGGATCTTGTATTCAATACACTCCGGCAGGCGATCCTGAAGGGTGAGCTGAAGCCTGGCGAGCGACTGATGGAGATTCAGCTCGCAGAGAAGCTCGGCGTGTCGAGAACGCCGATTCGTGAGGCCATCCGAAAGCTCGAGCTCGAGGGACTCGTCATCATGATTCCCCGCCGCGGCGCCGAGGTTGCCCGCATTTCACAGCGAAGCCTCCAGGATGTGCTCGAGGTCCGTGGTGCCCTCGAGGAGCTTGCGACTGACCTCGCCTGTCAGCGGATCACCGACGAAGAGCTGCAGAAACTGCAGGATGCCGAAAACCACTTTAAAGAAGTAGTCGCAGCCGGCGCCTCTGAGATGGAAATCGCCGAAGCCGATGAAGCCTATCACGACATCATTTACGCAGCCTCCGGCAATACAAAGCTCGTTCAGATGATCAACAACCTCCGCGAACAGATGTACCGCTACCGCCTTGAATACATCAAGGACGAGGCAAAACGCGGCACCCTCATCGACGAACACGAACGCATCCTCGAAGCCATCAAGCTCCGCGATATCATCCGCGCCAAGGCTCTCATGAAGGAGCACATCGACAACCAGGAAATCACCGTCACCAAAAACCTCGAAGAGGAAGAAGAGCGCAACGCCAAAAGATAGAGTTCCGATGCGTGAGAATCGTCCCGGTCGATAGCATTCAAATACCATCGACCGGGACGATTCTCATGCACCGAAGATTTTGCTTAATTTCTAAACAAAATATAAAATTTTGGCATTGTTTCAAATTGTCTGTTGACAAAATGACAACTTGTCACTATCTTTGTACGTGCGAAGAAAGTGACAGGTTGTCATTTTTATTAATAAATTCACAGATGAAGTCACTTTTACAGATTCGCATCGCATCCGATGCTTCGGATGAAAAAATCGACCTTAAACTGCTTCATACAGAATAGAAAGGAACATCATGGCATCAGAACGCTTTGAAAAGCTTTCGAAGGAAAAAAAGGATCGGATCCTTGCGGCGGGCAGGAAGGAATTTGTCCGGGTACCGTATGATAAGGTCTCGCTGAACCGGATTGCAAAGGAAGCCGGCATCTCACACGGAAGCTTCTACACGTATTTCGCCGATAAGGATGATCTGATGGTTTATATCCTCCGTGAACGGCGCGAGGGCTTCATGGAATATCTCATGCAGCACGCAGAAAATTCGGGCTATCACTGGTTCAGCTTTCTCGAGGATATACTCTACGAGCTGACCTCTCAGGAATTTGACGAACCGGTGCAGGAGGGCTGGGAGATTCTCCGCCAGTATATGACGCTCCAGCAGGATCAACATCCATTCCTTATTCCACTGGAAAATGATGAAGAGGATAAAATCAAGGATTGGATACAGACGCACATCGACCTAAGCGATTTTAACAGCCGATGGACTGACAGTGAGATCGAAGCTATTCTCAGGGTTTCCTTCGTGATTACGATGATGGTTGTGCTTAATATCGTGACGCATGATGAGGATAAACAGAAAAAGCGGGATGAATATAAACTGATCCTTCATATTTTGAAATATGGAGCGAAGGCCTATGATCCGACATTATTCTCACAGGCCACGGAGGTGAGAACATTAAACTCGCAGCCTTCGGAATCCGCGGAAGTCAGAACATTAAACTCGCAGCCTTCGAAATCCGCGGAGATGAGAACATTAAATCCGAAGCCTTCGGAGTCCGCACAGGCAATTGCAAACTAGTCCGGGTAAAGCATCATAAACTACGAAGCGATACGCATCAATACGCCAGTAAACATAAGCCGGAAATACGAAATCAAGCAGCTGAATGAAGAAAATCATAAAAGAGGAGAGAGAAAAAATGGATGAGACAAGAAAGACACAAGGAGAAGAGGCACATGAGGAGACCAGAAGCCGTAAGAGCAAAAAGAAGCGCTCCGGGATCGGTGGCATAGTCAATGCAGTGCTTGTCATCGCAGTGATCGGTATCATTGCATTCTTCGCCATTAAGCGTCTTACGAAGGCACCGGAGGAGCTAGAGACTCGAGCGCTCCCGATCGTCACACTCACGAGTGCGACAACCGGCAGCGTCGAAGAACAGTCCGCGGTCATGGGCACCGTGAACCCCTCTGACACCTACTATGTGATGCCGAAGGTGGCCGGCGAGCTCCTCGAGGTCTATGTCGAGAACGGTCAAGCTGTGAAGCAGGGCGACCCGATCGCAAAGATTGATAACCAGAAGCAGATCGATGCCGCGAAGTCTACCCTTGATGCGGCCAATGCCTCCGTCACGGCGGCTGCCCAGCAGGCTGCGACAGCGCAGGATGCTTTGAACAGAATGACCCCGCTCTACCAGGCCGGCGATATCGCAGCACAGACCTACCAGCAGACGAAGAACTCTGCCGAGGCCGCGGCTGCCCAGGTACAGGCCGCAAGAGCCCAGGCCCAGGCTGCACAGCTTCAGTATGATACGAACGTAGAGTATTCGACAGTAACTGCACCGGCCGACGGCATTGTCCAGAACCAGGATATGACCGTGCATGCGATGGTTTCTCAGCAGTCCCAGCTCTGCATCATCACAGGTAACGGCGAGAAGAGCATCGACTTTAACGTAACCGATTCGATCCTTCAGAACCTTCATGTCGGCGATGCCGTCGTCGTTTCGAAGGGCGGAACGGACTATCAGGGCACAATCACGGAGATCGGCTCGGTAGCCGGTGCACAGACCGGTATGTTCACCATCAAGGCAAACCTTCAGAACGCGACGACGATTCCGGATGGCTCCAGCGCGAAGGTGACTGTTGTATCCGGTAAAGCCGATAACGCACTCCTTGTGCCGGTTGATTGCGTGTACTATTCCGGCGGACTTCCTTACGTTTATATCTATAATGGGGAGACGGTCAAGAGAGTCTATATCACAACCGGTATCTCCGATGGCACAAATTACCAGGTGCTGGATGGTCTTGACGGCACGGAGCAGATTGTGGGCTCCTGGACCGAGGACCTTTACGACGGGGCAACCGTTCGGATCGCGGATTCCACCACGACGGATGTGTCCGGGGCTTCCACCGCTGACGCAGGTGACCAGTCCGCTACAGCCAAGTCATCGGCAGCTTCAGAGGCTGCTTCATCCGAAACGGCGGCTAACACAGAAACAACAGCCGCGCAGGCAAACGCATAAACAGGAAGGCGGGATGACATGAAGAAAATAACAGAATTTGTCTTACGGCGTCCTGTCACGACGTTCCTCGTGGTAATCAGTCTTATCTTCTTTGGTATCACATCACTTGTGAATCAGAAGATGGAGCTCATGTCGGACATCGACATGCCGATGATGATCATCACGACAACCTATGCCGGAGCATCACCGGAGGACGTCGATAAGCTCGTCACAAAGCCGATCGAGGATGCGGTTGCCGTGCTTTCGGATGTGAAGGAGGTTACCTCGCAGTCCTCTGAAAACTTCGGCATGACGATCGTGCAGTATCAGTACGGCACAGATATGGACCAGGCCTATGATGACCTGAAGAAAAAGATGGACTCCGTGAAGTCCAGTCTTCCGGATGCGGCAGGTGATCCGACCTATCTGTCCATGAACATGAACGAACAGGCCTCCATGTACCTCGCGGTTTCAAACCCGACACAGGAGGATATGTATAACTACGCAGACAACACGCTTTCTCCCGAGTTTTCGAAGCTGAGCTCTGTCGCCTCCGTAGCGCTCTCCGGCGGTCAGAAGCAGTATGTACAGGTGCAGCTGATTCCGGAGAAGATGTCGCAGTATAAGCTCTCGATGTCGACGGTCGCATCCATTGTCGGTAGTGCGGATTTCACGATGCCGGCCGGCACGATCAATGTCGGCTCCCAGAAGCTTTCCGTTAATTCCGGCAATGCCTACGATGACGTGGAATCACTCAGAAATATTCCGATCACCACGGGCACAGGCAATACGATTTACCTAAAGGATATCGCGAATGTAACGATGGCGAAGGAGGACAAGGACAGTATCGGCCGCTATAATGGCGAGGATACCGTCATGCTGAGCCTGACAAAGGACCAGAGCTATTCTGCGGTACAGATGTCGAGAGCGGTCAAGAAGCAGATCGATACACTGCTCGCACAGGATCCGAACCTGAGCATTACGGTCATCCAGGATAGTGCGGATATGATTCAGGATTCGCTGAATTCCGTGTTCCAGACCATGATCATGGCGGTCATCATCTCGATGGCAATCATCTATGTGTTCTTCGGCGACTGGAAGGCATCACTCATCGTCGGTACCTCCATTCCGCTTTCGATTCTTACAGCCCTCGTCGCGATGTGGGCAATGGGCTACAGCTTAAATATGATCACAATGTCGGCCCTCGTTCTCGGCGTCGGCATGATGGTCGATAACTCGACCGTCGTACTGGAGGCCTGCTTCCGGGCGATGGATAAATACCAGGATAATTACACGGGCAAGACGCTCCGCGAGGCTGCGATCGAATCTGTAAGGACGGTCGGTGACTCCGTCCTCGGCGGTACACTCACGACCTGCGTCGTATTCCTGCCGCTCGGCTTCATGCAGGGACTGTCAGGGCAGTTCTTCCAGCCGCTTGGCTTCACGATCGTGTTCTGTATGGTAGCGTCTCTTGTGTCAGCTGTCAGCATTGTACCGCTATGCTTCGTGATGTATAAGCCGAAGGAAAATACGAAGGCACCAGCCTACAAGGGTGTGCGTGCCATGCAGGACGCCTACCGGGCTCTCATGGAGAAGCTTCTCCGGCACAAGGCGCTCGTCATGATCAGCTCGATTGCGATCCTTGTACTGTCTTTGTTCCTCGCGACGCAGATTAAGACTGAGCTTATGCCGCAGACCGATGAAGGTACAGTTTCGATTACTGTCAATATGCGTCCGGGTTTAAGCATTGACAATGTCGATGAGACGCTTCGGAAGATCGAGGATTATGTAGCCGCGGATCCGGATACCGATAACTATATTGTTCAGTCCGGCGGCTCGGGCCTGCAGGCCATGATGGGCGGCGGTGGCTACGGCTCTGTGACAGTATATCTGAAGAGCGATCGTTCTATGAAGACGAAGGAAAAGGCGAAGCTCTGGCAGGATGTGTTTAAGGATACGACGGATGCCTATGTGACCGTCGAATCCTCCAGCATGATGTCGCAGATGTCTACAGACAGCAGCGATTATTCTGTGTATATGGTTTCCACAGATTATGACAAGCTGAAGGAAGCTTCTGATAATCTGGTAAATGAGCTTCGTACAAGACCGGATGTCATCAATGTCGCAAGCTCTCTTGAGAATGCAGCTCCGACTGTGAAGTTCGAGATTGACCCGATCAAGGCAGCAGCCGAGGGCCTGGTACCGGCGCAGGTCGGCCAGCAGCTCTATATGGCGCTTTCCGGCTCGAAGGCCCGGACGATGACGATCGATGGTGAAGATGTCGATGTGAAGGTCGAGTATCCTTCCGATGAATATGATGATCTCCGGAAGGTTTCGGATCTTCTGATCGCGAAACCGGCGGGTGGTTCTGTCCGGCTTTCGGATATCGCGACGGTGACCTTCGCGGATTCTCCGGCGACGATTACGAGAGATGACCGGAAGTATCGTGTGGAGGTGACCGCAAGCTATACGGATCAGGCGGATAGCAGTACGAAGAAGACGATCGATGAGACCGTTCTTTCAAAGTATCTTACCAATGGCGTCGAGACGCAGGCGAGTGCGCAGGATACACGAATGGCAGAGGAGTTCCAGTCTCTTGGAACGGCGATCGCGGTCGCTGTCTTCCTTGTCTTCGTCGTCATGGCGGCGCAGTTCGAATCGATGCGGTTTTCCTTCATGGTCATGACCACGATTCCGTTCTCACTGATTGGTGCGTTCGGCTTCCTGTGGCTCTGCGATGCGACGTTGTCGATGCCGTCACTGCTCGGCTTCCTGATGCTGATTGGTACTGTCGTAAATAATGGTATTCTTTATGTCGATACGGTGAATCAGTACCGGATGGGGATGCCGCTGCACAGAGCGTTGATCGAGGCAGGTGCTACACGACTTCGTCCGATTCTAATGACTACACTTACGACGGTTGTCTCGATGGTGCCGATGGCGGCCGGCTATGGCGACAACGGTCAGATGATGCAGGGCCTGGCGCTCGTGGATGTCGGTGGTCTTACGGCTTCGACGGTGCTCGCGCTTCTCATGCTGCCGATCTACTATCAGCTTATGGATAAGCGGAAGAAGAACATCAATCGGGATGTTCCGGATGCCGGGTACATGGAGGGGCAGAACCCGCCGGAGTACTACCAGAAGAAGGCTGCTGAGGAGTGGGAACGGCTTGGCGCCGCGGATGATGATCCGACGCCGGAGGCTTGGGACCAGACGGATGGCTTCCCGGACTGATGGCTTCGCTTTAGGGCTGTGAGGGGCCTGCCGCGCGAAGACGCGGCGCCCCGGGCCTCCGGCTGTCGGGGTCTCGGAGGGGCACCCTAGCTCACGGCTCGAAAGTCCTAGCGCTATCCGGGCGTCTCGAGCGGGCCGGCCCAATTCAGGAAAAATCCTTGAAGGGATTTTTCCTTCAATGGGCCTAAAAAATCGGGCCTTGTGGGCGCCGATTTTTTACCTCGCTCGAGCCGCCCGGCTAGCTGGGACTTTCGGCTTTATTGTTCGTACGGGTGCCCCTCCGAGGCCCCGACAGTCGGAGGCCCGGGGCGCCGCAACTTCGTGTGGCAGTCCCCCGAACACAGTGTTTTGGCTTTCCTATAATAGAGGAGTTTAGGTTATGAAGAATATATGTGTGAAATCTGTTGCGGTCATTTCGGTTTTGTCGCTTTGCGTGCCTTTGCAGGCGCTCGCAGTGACGGGGGCTACGGTGGATAAGGCGCCGCATCAGGTGTCTTATGAGAGGGAAAGGACGGATGCTGAGTGGAGGACGCTTCGGGATAATAATCTTGAGTGGGATGAGATTCAGGATCTGGTGCATGAGTATAATCCGACGATTAGTAAGGCTTGGCTTAGCTTCCGAAATAGTGATAATGAGGGGGCTTTCAATATTTCGTATGATGATGCGATTCAGAGTATCGAGGATACGTATGATGCAACGCTTAGTCAGAGTACGAGTGATCTGACGGATGCGTTTGCAGAGTTTTCGCGGTCTACCAGTTATGCGAATGTGGATACGTCGCTACAGAATAATGATCGTGAGGTGAATGAGCTTTCTTTGAAGCGGTCGGAGCTGCAGATGACGGAGGCGATTCAGGAGCAGGTGATTGCAGTTTATACGACACAGCTTACAACGCAGCTAAATCAGCTGACTTCTGATTATGATAAGACGCTTATTGGGAAGACGGAGAGGCAGCTTGCGACGGGGCAGGCGACGGAACTTGATCTTCTGACGGCACAGAAGACGTCGAAGGATGCGGATATCGCACTGACCAGCGCGCAGGCAGCAGAGGTTAAGGCGAAGCAGAGTCTTCTTGTAAATCTTGGCTGGGCGTATAACGCGACGCCTACGATTTGTGCGGTTCCTGATGTGGCGGATGCGATGATTAATTCAATCGATCTTACAGCAGATACGACAAAGGCGCTTGGCAATAGCTTCCAGTTGCAGGTGGATGAGCGGAAGCAGAATGTTTCTGTCAGTGACAGTTCGATCGCACAGATGGCACTGACTGTGGATAATGATAAGAATCAGGTGCAATCGGATATCATGAGTGCTTATAATGCGCTGATCAATGCAAAGAATGAATATGCGAAGGCGCAACTTCAGGCGTCAAATCTCAATGAAACGCTGGCACAGACGCAGCGTGCGTTTACAGCGGGTACGGCTTCGCAACGTGAGCTTGAAGCAGCCCAGTATAACGCTTCTGCGCAGACGATCAATACAGCACTTTCGAAGTATGCACTCCAGAAGTCATATTTTAGCTATCTAGCAACGAGAGATGGTCTCGCTGGTGGCTCCGCTTCGGCATGATATAGTATGCAGGGAATGAAAAGATGAGAAAAAATAGCTTTCAAAATAGGATGATGGCTTTCGGAATGGCTTTAGGGCTCGTGATGATGTCGCCGGTGGAAGCATTGGCGGCTTCTGATGATGCTTCATCAACAGCGGACATGTATGAGATGCTGGAAAAAATAGGCATACCGGATGTGGTGATTCATAAAAATCCGCTATATGGCGAGGAGAAAAGCGATGCGAATGGCCTCGATGCAAACGGGAAGCCGGTGGCACTGACGGACGCGGAGTGGGCTGCGCTGAATGATACGACGATAGAGCTTAACGAGATTGAAAACCTTGTCAAGTATAAGAGTGTGCTTGGTAAGACGGAGCAGGCACTCATGACGAACTCAACAGCTTCTATGAATCAGGTGGCGCAGGCGGCGAGAGATATGATTTCAGATGTTAAAGACGAGATCGCCACATTGAAGGATGACAGGAATAGTGCATCATCAGAGACGGATAAAATAAAGGATACAATTCTCATTACGGCTTTTGAAAAGTCAATCGAGACAGGTACGATTCTTCCGACGATACGTAATACTTTTGATAATTTGTCAAATAAAACGACGAGTACGGTGAAAGGTAGTATTTATCCGACCGAGAAGACCATGAGCGCCGGGATGGAGACACTTTTCTATTCGATTAAGGCGTTAGAGCCGACAGTTCAGATGCTCACAAAGATGCGGGATACCTATCAGGCTTCGTATGATACGGCGGTTCGGCAACAGGCGTCCGGACTTGGAACAGCACTTTCTGTTAGTGAAGCGCAGGCGAATCGTGACAATGCGGCGAACCAGCTTGCGAGTGTGTCAGAGACCGTCCGGAAGCTGAAAACAACACTGGCACTGTCACTTGGCTATAGTATGGCAGATGCACAGAATGTCGCCCTAGGCGATACATTGCCGGAATATGACAGCACCTATGCCGCGACACGAATCTTTGAAAGTGACCTTGCGACAGCAAAAACAAACTGCTATTCCTATTCACAGGCATGGCAGACAAACCGAAAGAGCGACGCCAGCCTCACCGGTTATACCGCAGAGGACATCGACTGGAATTCACAGCTACAGGCAATCGGTATGAACATGACGAACCTTTATTCTGACCTCCAGTCGTCAGCCCAGCAGGTGGAGGCTGCAAACCTCGACTTCCAGATTGCCGAGAAGCAGAAGGGCTCCGCCGAACGTTCCTACGCTGCCGGCATGATCGGCTATCCACAATACCTCGGCGCGCAGATCCAGTATCTGAACAGCGAAGCCGCAGCAGCCACAGCAAAAATCGATGCCCTAAAAACCCAAAATGCTTACAACTGGGCCCTTCGCGGTGTATTTTCATAACTAATTTGTGACACCGAGAACCGTCCCCAGTGTCATATCGTTTTCTCATAAACAGTGAGGTTGACTGAAGACACGGCCAAAGCATCGGAGGGGCTCCCTGGCAGCCATTTTGACGCAAGTCTTCGCTAGCCAGCCATCCCGAACAGGGTAAAAAATTCGGGTTACAACCCCGAATTTTTTAGGCCCATTGAAGGAAAAATCCCTTTTAGGTTATCCCGGAGTACCGCGCTTGCGCGGGGAGGCTTCGGGATGCCTTAGCGGCGAGCGCGTTCAAAGACATCGCTTGCGATGTCTTCCCTAGCTTTTCCTGAATTGGGCCGGCCCAGTTCGGGATGACTGGATAGCGATTAGACTTGGCGTCCCTTGGCTGCCAGGGAGCCCCTCCGATGCTTTAGCCGGGCCTTCAGCCAACCTCACGTCATGCTCTGACGTGGAACACGTCAGGCATTTCGTAATTTTAGAAATTTTCCGGCCTATGGAAAACGCCCGCGAAGCCATACCCCAGGCGGCTTTCCGCGGCTGCGAGGCAGCCGCATAACTAGTACAAAAAAGTATCGTGACAAATTTTCGACTATAGGAAACACAAAATGTTTATGGTATACTCCTTGACATGAAAATCACTGTGATTTAAAACAATATGAGATGTAAATAAGAATCATTATGCAGAAATCTGGAGGAAATAGAATGGCATCCAAATCACCTAAGGCACCGATGGAACTGAACCAGGATCATGATCAGAAGATGAAGGCCCTGGATGTGGCACTCACGCAGATTGAGAAGAATTTTGGCAAGGGCTCGGTCATGAAGCTTGGCGAATCTACTGCAGCAATGAAGGTGGAGACGGTACCGACGGGTTCAATCTCGCTTGACATTGCGCTCGGCGCAGGCGGTTATCCGAAGGGAAGAATCATTGAAATTTATGGACCGGAGTCTTCCGGCAAGACGACACTCGCACTGCATGCAGTCGCTGAGGTGCAGAAGCGAGGCGGTATCGCCGGCTTCATCGATGCAGAGCATGCGCTCGATCCGAAATATGCGGAGAACATCGGTGTAGACATTGACAATCTATACATTTCGCAGCCGGATTCCGGTGAGCAGGCGCTCGAGATAGCGGAGACGATGGTCCGTTCCGGTGCGATCGACATCCTGGTTATTGACTCGGTAGCAGCTTTGGTACCGAAGGCGGAGATTGATGGCGAGATGGGCGACTCTCATGTGGGTCTTCAGGCGAGACTCATGTCACAGGCGCTCCGGAAGCTGACTTCGGTTATTTCGAAGTCAAATTGTATTCTCATCTTTATCAACCAGCTTCGTGAGAAGGTTGGCGTGCTGTTTGGAAATCCGGAGACGACGACCGGCGGCCGTGCACTTAAGTTCTATGCATCAGTAAGGCTTGATATCAGACGAATCGAGACACTCAAGCAGAATGGCGATGCAGCCGGCAACCGTGTACGTGTCAAGGTTGTAAAGAATAAGATCGCACCGCCGTTTAAGCAGTGCGAGTTTGATATCATGTTTGGAGAGGGCATCTCGAAGGCCGGTGATGTGCTGGATCTTGCCACCGAAGAAGACATTGTCGAGAAGAGCGGCGCATGGTTTGCGTATAAGGGGCAGAAGATTGGCCAGGGCCGTGAGAATGCGAAGGAATATCTCAAGCAGAATCCGGCAGTGATGGCGGAGATCGAGGAGCAGGTTCGTGAGAAGAACGGCCTGCCGGAGGATCCCTTTGCCGAGGAGGCTGCAAAGGCAGCAGGAGCGGCTTCGACTGAGCCGGCAAGCGGCGCACCGGAGGTTTCCGAGGAGAAGACGACGGACGAGGTTTAATAAGGACAGAAGTAAGGATTCTTCCACCTCTGATGATAAGGTGTTTGTTTACGCTGCATGTAGTTTCACGATAAGGGCAAAGGACGGAGCTGCTCGGCGGCTCCGTCTTTTCAGCTTTAAAGCTATGTTGAGTCAATGGATGATATTCAGACTACATTTGCTTTGAGATATGCTTAATGAAGCCTATATTGGCTTAAGAAAACCACGTATTTTTTCACTGGCAATGAAGGGAAGACTTTGTGAAGGATTTTAATGATTTTTTAAATGAGCAAACGGAGAAAAATACCTATAACCTAGACCCGGAGGCATTGACGGATGAGGAGAAGCTTTTCAATCGGTGTAAGGAGAGGAGTCTATACCTCATAGAACAGTCGGAGAAGACTGAGGGAAAGCTACGGGAGCTTCTGAAGCGGTCCGGGAAATATCCGGATGACGTGATTGATCGGGTTGTGGTATTTCTGAAAGAATATGGCTATCTCGATGACCTTCGCTATGCCAGGCAGCTCATCAAGTACTATAAAGGGCAGAAGTCTGCGAAGGAGATCGAGCAGAAGCTCTACACGAGAAAGGTTGACCGGAATGCGATCAAGACAGCGATGGAGGAGTTCAAGGAGGATTCTGACGATGCCGATTCATCAGAACTGGAAGCGGTGCAAGCTTTGATTCAAAAGAAATACGGAACCGTCGACCCGGATGCCCTGGAGCCGGACGCAAAGCGAAAGATGTATGCGTCGCTCATGCGAAAGGGTTTTTCGTATGAGATGATCAAGAAAGCGTTGGAAATCGAGGATGTGGAATAAATAATGAGAGCGAAGGATAAGACAGAGGATGATCAACTAGAAAAGAAAGCAGGTGTAGAGCAGCTTGGGATAAAAGCTGTAACGCTCGAAAACGAAATGAAGCGAGGCAGCGTTGTCGCGGCCGCCGGCATTGTATTCTTTATTTTGGAGATTTTGAAGCAGCTCGGGCTTTGGTTAGTTGAGTATCATGGTAGCTACAATGTCTGGTATTTTCCGTTTCAGGTTTGCTCCATGCCAATCTATCTCGGACTATGGTATGGACTTTTATATTACAGAAGAGGAGAGGAAATCAAGGAAAAACCGGGCAGCGATGATAAAACATTTAAACTACGGCAGGTGCTGCTCACTTTTCTCTGTGATTACGGGATGCTCGGTGGTGCACTCGCACTGATCGTGCATGACGGTCTTATCCATCCCGGTTACCCGCTCCTCACACTGCATGGTTTTGTATGGCACATTCTGATGGTATTGCTATCGATTTACATTTTTGCAACTGGCTTATCGGATTTGTCTCTGAAGGGATATTTCCTAACCGTGCCGCTTTTTCTTGGCCTAGCTGCAATCGCAGAGCTCATCAACATTATCCTGCATCCCTATGGCGACTGCGACATGTTCTATATTTCACCCTATCATGTGAGCTCGCAGATTGTCTTCTGTGATATCGACCGCAGTATCGGTCGCATTCCCGGCATATTCGTTTATTTATTCGCTGTGATGCTCGGCGCATTTATTGTTCATTTTTTTACTTTGCTATTCAAAAAAATGCATAGCACAAAATAAATTGATAGAAAGAGAGATGATGAAAAAAGTTTTATTATTTCATGGAACTGATTTGGAGTCAGCTCAAAATATTTTGCAGAATGGAATTAATTTAAAAATAAATCAGGGCAAGGCTCGTGATTTTGGCCCTGGCTTTTATTTGACTAGTAGTTATGATAGTGCAAGGCAATGGGCCATTCGTAAGTCATTTTTAGGAAATACTAAACCTGCTGTTCTGGAAACAATTCTTGATCTTACTTTATTAGAACAATTGAAATATAAGCGGTTTGATATTGGAGCCTCACAAGGAAATTTAATGGAATGGGCACAGTTTATTATTAACAATCGTTGTGGTCAGCATTACATATCAGAAACTCAAAAGAAAGGCAGGGAACTCAATAATTTATATCAACAATATGATATTGTTGTCGGTCAAATAGCGGATGGAGGTGTGACAAAAATTGCTAAATCTTGCGGCGATAAGAGTTCACTAATTTCAAAGCATCAAGCGGAAAACTTGATTGAAAAAAATTATGGGATACAGTATTGTATAAGTACAGAAAAGGGTATTCACATTTTAGGCAGTATGAAACTTTCAAGAAAGGAGAGATTTTATGACAACTAAGAATAATCTTCAGAAAATGAAACAGTGGTACTATGAAGCCGTTATGACATCTCTCATTCAGGGTGGAAAATCAAAAGAAGAGGCAGAGGAAATACTTAAAGTATATAGATTACGAGAGCTTCTTGACAGATTCCCTTATGTACAGATGCATTATTCTATTGAGGATGCAACGGAAGAGGCATTAGAAATATTTGATAAATTTGGGCCAAAAGATTTAGCACTTGTTAATTGAATGAACTCTTGAAGAAAGAACGATGGTAGAAATCATCGTTCTTTCTTATTATTGAAAATATCTTGTGAATTTTAGAGCAAATAGCGGAAGAAAAATGATGCAAATATCTCAAAAAGATTGTTGACAATTTAATTTTAATTGCGTACAATGAAATTGCAATCAAGAAATAAATGACTTGGGAAAAAGAGTTGTGACTTCGGTATTGCAAATGGAAGAATAGAATTAAGAAAACATTCAACATACTATTTTAAGAAAGGTGAGGTTACTATTATGGCAGCTACGAAGGTTACACAGGCGGATTTCGAAGAGAAGGTTCTGAAGTCAGATGTTCCGGTACTGGTAGATTTCTGGGCAGACTGGTGCGGTCCGTGCAAGATGCTCTCCCCGATCATCAATGAGATCGCAGATGAGGCAAAGGGCTTCAAGGTGATGAGCTGTGATGCAGACGAGAATCCGGATATCCTCGAGAGATACGGCATCCGTGCTATCCCGACACTCATCGTGTTCAAAAACGGCGATGCGATTCATCAGTCGACCGGCTTCATCCCGAAGGAGCAGGTTCTCAAGCTCCTCGAGGACTAAGTCCGAAGAAACAGGTTCTCAAGTTTCTCGAAGACTGATTTCGAAGAAGCAAGTCCTGAGGCTTTTTGAGGACTGATTCAGAGCTTTAATATCGCTATACCAGCAGCCGCCATCCTTAGGGATCGGCGGCTCTTATAAAAATTAGAGAAGGTATTGATTTATGTATGATGTAATCATTGTCGGGGCGGGCACAGCCGGATTGTCCGCTGCAATTTATACAGTGCGCTCCGGAAAGTCAGCGCTGGTGCTGGAGGCAACCAGCTATGGCGGACAGATCATCAACACCCCGGACATCGAAAACTACCCTGGCATCGCGCACATTTCCGGCTTCGATTTCGCCACGGGGCTCTACAACCAAGCAAAGGACCTCGGCGCGGAGGTCAAATTCGAGCGCGTGATTTCGATTACGGACGCGGCTTCTGCCAATGCTGACACTAGCGCTTCTGCACATGAGGCTATTGCAACACCTACTAAGAAACAAATAGATGTTGACATTACAGCAAATTCATCCGAGGTAAGCGCAGCGTCCAATAAGAAACAAGCAGGCGTAGAGACCGAAGCAGCTGGCAATGGAAAATTCAAGCTTGTCAAGACGTCAGGTGGAGAGTATACAGCGAAGGCGGTGATCCTTGCGACCGGCGCGAAGAACCGTCCGCTCGGCCTCCCGAATGAGCAGGCGCTTGTCGGAAAGGGCGTATCCTATTGTGCAACCTGCGACGGCATGTTCTTCCGGAAGAAAGCAGTCGCTGTCAATGGCGGCGGCAACACAGCCGTCGAGGATGCGGCCTTCCTCGCAAACTACTGTAGCAAAGTTTATATCATCCACCGCCGCGACACCTTCCGCGCCGATGCCGCCGAGGTTGAGCGCCTCCGAGCAAAGGAAAACGTCGAGTTCGTGCTGAACAGCACCGTGACGAAGCTAAATGCTGACACAAGCGGCCTCACCTCCATCGATGTGACAAACAAAACAACCGGCGAAGTACGGAACCTCCCGGTCGCCGGACTCTTCGTCGCGATCGGCCAGGCCCCGGACAACAGCGCGTTTTCGAATGTCGCGAAGCTTGATCCGAAGGGCTATATCGAAGCCGGCGAGGATCTAAAGACCGGCACAGAGGGCATCTTTACCGCCGGCGACTGCCGCACAAAGGCAGTCCGCCAGCTCACCACCGCCGCCTCCGACGGCGCCGTCGCAGCCCTCGCCGCCTGCCACTACATCGATTCACTTACTGTATGATAGAGAACAGGCAGGAACTGTCACGCAAAGCGCTTAGACTTTCGCCCTTTGGTTCCTGGGAGTACCCTCTCATTGGGTTCCGGGCCAGCAACGCTTTGTGCGACAGCTTCACTGTCTTAAAGATAGAAGGTAGAGTATGGAAATAACGAAAACAAAGGATGAAGCGGGTATGTACGACTGCCTGAAGCTCGAGAATCAGCTGTGCTTTCCGCTGTACGCCTGCGCGAAGGAGGTCACGCGCCGCTATAAACCCTTCCTCGATGAAATCGACCTCACCTACACACAGTACATCGCGATGATGGTTCTCTGGGAAAGAAAATCCGTAAACGTCAAGGAGCTCGGCGAATGCCTATACCTCGACTCCGGCACCCTCACGCCACTCCTTAAGCGCCTCGAGCAAAAGGGCCTCATCACCCGGAAGCGCTCCGAAGCCGATGAACGCGCCCTTGAGGTTCACATCACGAGTGATGGCATGAAGCTCCAGGAAAAAGCCTCCGACGTTCCAAAGAAGATTGGCGCCTGCGTCGCCCTGAACCCAGAAGAAAGCCGCACGCTCTATAAGCTGCTCTACAAAATGCTTGACGGTATCGAAAAGTCAAAGTAAACCTGAATTATTCATCGAAACCTGATGAAGGTACCAAATAACGAAACTCATAATCCTTAGTGGAATTTTAACTCCTTCAGCGCGTTTGCGCCCGTAAAAATAGGTAGACTGATCCTGCAGAGTTTTGA
>Ga0256406_1000269_pt1 | contig 98463 bp, 93 predicted proteins | sample RumenRJG_03DNA_FD_185986 | JGI IMG/M metagenome (GOLD analysis project Ga0256406, IMG submission 185986) | Bovine rumen microbial communities from Lethbridge, Alberta, Canada - RJG_03 | ecosystem: Host-associated > Mammals > Digestive system > Stomach > Rumen | place: Canada: Alberta | collected...
CTAAGGGTAGGTTATCCACGTGTTACTGAGCCGTACGCCATGAATATAAATTCATTCGACTTGCATGGCTTAATCGAATCCCAATAGCAGTAGCTTCTGCCAGGATCAAACAGATTTGACAGAATACCAAAAAAAACTAAGACTCTTAGTTCGAAGTACACATAAAAGAACATAGACGAGTATACACATTATAATATATATTATATATCACCACATCTACTAAACCAACATCACACCTAACACTTTGCATTAGGTCCTCATTAAAGATCATGCCAATAAAAACATGAATTTAACCATATGTGGAAAAACAGTCATCATCGATTTAATGTAATAAACATTATATCTTAAACCAACGCCAATTACATACAGTTCATACTATACTCAAAGTTTTAACATTAACAAATTTAAATAGAAATTATTGCAATAATAAGAATTATTATTAATAAACCATTATTAATGAATATTTAAAAAAATTGAAAGTAATAAACTTTTAAATATAGTTATAAATAAATTATAATCTAAATTTACTAAAAAAAATTTTCAAACCCCTAAAAGATAATTATAAATAATAAAAATAAATGCATTATTACTAAAAATATAAAAAGTATTAATGACCTAAATTATAGGTAAAAATCCCAAAGCTAAAACTAATTAATATTTAAAGTTTTCGATTAAAATCAAATAAAAAGTACTTTATATACTCCAACATAGAATTAGTATTGGTGATAAATATGAAGTTCGGTATCGAATTCGTCCCACAACAACCTTTGGACGATATTATAAAATTAGTAAAATTAGCTGAAGATGTAGGATTTGACAACGTTTGGATTACAGATCACTACAACAACAAAAATGTATATGCTGCTTTAGCATTAGTAGCAAAAGAAACTTCAACCATTAAACTTGGTCCTGGAGTAACTAATCCATACTTAAGAGCACCTGCTATATCTGCATCTGCTATTGCAACCATTGATGAAATTTCCGATGGAAGAGCTACCTTTGGTATTGGACCTGGTGACAAAGCAACCTTTGAAAGTTTAGGTGTTGAATGGAGTAAACCATTATCCACTATTAAATCAGCAATTGCTGAGATTAGAACCTTAACTGCTGGAGAAGCAACTGAAAGTGGAGCTAAATTAGGTGGAGTAAAAGCTGTACAAGATTCTATTCCTATTTACATGGGTGCACAAGGACCTAAAATGTTAGAAACCTCTGGAGAAATCGCAGACGGTGTATTAATTAACGCATCAAACCCTAAAGATTATGAAGCTGCTATGCCTCAAATTAAAAAAGGACTTGAAACTGCTGGTAAATCTACTGCAGACTTCGATGTAGGTGCATACACATCTACCTCTATTGGAACTGATTCCGAAGCAGCTAGAAACGCAGCAAAAATCGTTGTAGCATTTATTGCATCAGGTGCTCCTGACTTAGTTATTGAAAGACACGGATTACCTGAAGGATACAACAAAAAATTAGGTGACTTATTAGGTAAAGGTGACTTCGGTGGAGCTATTGGAGCTGTTACTGACGAAGCATTAGATGCATTCGCTGTAGCTGGTTCCCCAGAAGACTTTGTACCAAAAATTGAAAACTTAGCTGAAATGGGAGTAACCCAATACGTAGCTGGTTCACCTGTAGGTAAAGACGTAGAAGAATCTATTAAATTATTAGGAGACGTAATTAACAGTTTCTAAATTTAATTTATTCTTTTTTCTTTTTTTTACTTTTTTTAAATACTGCTTTTACAATTTAATAACTATCTAAACTATTTTTATAAATAACACATTATCTGGAATTAAATCTTATTTTAAACTAATTACTAAAATTCAGATTATTTAATAAAAATATAAAATCATTAGAAATTAATAAAAAAGCCTTAAAAGATCCTGTTTTATATTTAAGTATTATTTAATCTAAAATTGAATTTTATCCAATTTTCAACCAATTAAGAAAACATTGAAGTTTTAATATTATACTCTTTAGCAATCTTTGAGATTCTTCTTAAAAGATTATTCTGATATGATGTTGGAGGGTAATTATTGTATCTAGAAGTTTTCTTATTAAAGAAAAGATCCCTAGTATCCTCATAATGTTCTGGATAATATCTCTTAATCAAGTTAAAATATTTAACTCTTGAATCATTTAACCCGTTACCAAATAAGGACATTGAACCTGGAACAATATAATCAACTCCAATATTCGAAAAAACATCCATAGCTTTATTTAACTCATTATTAGAATCAGCTATAAACGGTAAAATGGGCATAAAGGATACACCTACCTTAAAATCATTATTTTTCAAAATCTTAATAGCATTTAATCGTCTTTTAATAGAAGGAGCACTTGATTCAAATATCTTTCTTTGATTTTCATCTAATGTAGAAAAAGAAAAGGAAACATAAACCTTAGTATCCAAGTCAAGGTCATCTGGTAAATTAGTTAATGGCTGGTTAATTTTTTTTAAGATATCAGTATCCCTCAATACCAAATCAGATTTTGTAAGAATATGTACAGGAAAATGAAATCTATTAACTAATTTTAATAAGTCACGGGTTAGATATAGTTCACTTTCAATATCCTGATATGGATCCGTTGCAGAACCAAAACAAACAAACCCCTTTTTATTATTTTTAACCAATTTCTTTAACTCGGATTTTGTAAGTTCTATTGCATTAGATTTAACATAATAAGAATCAGTACTACCGGCATATTTACTGCCATTAATATAACAATAGCTACAATTAAAAGAGCATCCCAAATATGGGTTAATTGTAAAATCTTCAAGAAACAATTTCCTTTCATTATTTCTTTTAGTAAAAATTGATCTTACCTTTCGGGATTTAAAACCATATTTTTTCAATACCTTTGATGTATCATCAAAATGACCAATAATAATAATAACACTACCAATTTCGCTTAAGATTTAATATTTATTAAATACTAAATAAATTATATAACAATTAATATCTATAAATATATTATTTAATTATAAAAAATATAAAATTTATTTTAATTTATTATTTAAGTGGTTTATATGGAGATTCAACAATTAACTAAAGAGATAAGAGACAATGCTACAGCAAGAGCAAAACCTAAAGTACCCGAACAAGTATCTACCAGTTGGTATAATGAGGATTTATTATATTCAGGCCCTGGTAAAACTATATTTTTAATACTAGCAACGGAAGGATGTAGTTGGGCATTAGGTCCTAGTGGCGGATGTACAATGTGCAGTTATATTAATGATTGTACTTTAGAACCTGTTACAAGTGACAAGATTGTTGAATTATTTAAAAAAGAAATGGAAAAACACCCTTACAAAGAAGATTATAGAAATGGAGATAAAATAGCTATAAAGATTTTTGCATCAGGTAGTTTCTTAAACCCTAAAGAAGTTCCAAAAGAAGCACGTGATGAGATTCTCCAAATATTGAAGGACACTGATGAGATTAGCGAAATTGTTATTGAAACACGTCCGCAATATGTAACTGAAGAGGCTATTGATGAGGTATTTAATATTATTGGAGACAAATTATTTGAGATAAGTATGGGCCTTGAAACCTATAATGACCATACAAGATTATACAATATCAATAAAGGTTTTACAAAAGCAGATTTTGAAAAAGCAGTAAACATTATTAAAAAAGCAAGGAAAGAGAAGAACTACAATATTAAAGCAAAACCTTATATCTTTGTAAAACCGATTCTTTTATCTGAAAAAGAGGCAATAGATGAGGCAATAGAAACTGGAATCTATGCTGAGAGCATTGGTGTTGACAGACTGTCATTTTGTCCTGCAACAATACATGGAGGAACATTAATTGAGAGATTGTGGAGAAAGGGATCATATCAACCACCATGGATTTGGTCTACCGTATACATAATTAACACAATAAGAGATGAAGTTTCCATACCTTCCTTAATGGACACATCAGCATTTGGTTCTAGAAGGGGACCATACAATTGTAAAAAATGTAGTAAAGACCTTAAAAATATGATTATAGAATCCAACATCGCCCAATCCAAGATTGAATATGATTGTGACTGTAAAAATCAATGGTTAGCAGAGGTTAAAACTGGAGATATTAATAGATCAGAAAATAGAATTAATCACTTACCATTATACTAATTTATAAAACTTATAAAAAAATTAGTAATAATTTTAAATTAATAAAAACAAATAAATAGTTTAAATCATTGAATTTAATCTCATAGATTATAATTTTTTAAAAGATTGGAGGAAAAAAATGAAGAATGAAATCATGAGTATTATAGCTTTAATACTTGGGATTATTTTAATTGCCTTTCCAATACTTGGATATATTGGTGTAAATTCAATATGTGGCTTATCTATCCTTTTAATTGCAATATATTTACTTCTAAGTGGAGTAAATGAAGTAGATTATCAATTTGTAAAGAGCATACTTAATACAATAATCGGTTTAATATTATTAATTATAAGCATATTTATATTATTTAATCCAAATTTAATAAGTTCCTTTAATGGAATAATCCCATATCTTGTTGGAATATTCCTAATAATAATTGGATTGATAGGAATAATTAGTGATAGAGAAAGTAAATATGGATTTTATATAGGAATCCTTGGAATAGTATTAGGTTTAGTATATTTAATAATTGTATTATTCATGTCAAATCAAATTATTCTTGGTTCAATTGTTGGAATATGGTTAATTATTTGTGGATTATTAAAATTTATAGATAGATATTAATCTTTAAATTTTATAATCCTTCAATGATTATCATATATTAATTTACAGAATAGAAAAAACTCTTTTTAAAACTTTTATAAAATGTTGTTCAAAATTATAAAACTCATTTTACAGATCAAAATTAAAAAAAATGATTTAAAAAAAATAGAAATTAAATTAATAGATTTTACATTATTTTACATCATTAAACTTATCCCTTGCTGCTTTTGTCATGAAATTCTTTTTGCCCTTAGGGGAAATTTTATCTAAAAACTCCAAAGCCTCATCCATCTCTTCCACCTTTCTTTTGGAATTTTTATAGGAATTTCTAATTCTTGATTTTGATTTTTCCTCAAATGTCTCCCCCTCGGTTAAGGATAGAATTTCAAATAGCTGATCCACCATACCGATTTCCTTAGAAGCCTCATAAGCCTCCATTAAAACAGCAGAAACCCCTTTAGTATATAAGCTTCTTAAAGTTTTTAATGTAGAAACATCACCTGGTTTATTACTTACAATCATTATATTCAAACCATAATTATTTAGAATAGCTAAATCCCCACTACGTTGACCTGAGAAAAGTATAGTTGTAGGATCATTAGACACTTTGCCTATAATTGCACCGTCAACAAACATGTTTCTCATATCTACATCCTCTTGTTTTTTAAAAAAACTATGTTTCTCTTCTATTTTAGGCAATGTTTCCTGAGGTTTTTCAAATAATTGTGACATTTTCAATGTTGTATCTGGAGATACATTATTTAGATCAATATAAATTCCATCATCCATTAATTTAGAAACTTTTTTGGCAACATTCAATGCATTGGCAGGTGAATTAGCGGAAATGACTACATCAGAACCCTTCACTAAAGCATCATATGAATCTATAATCTGTACATCGGATTTAATAGCCCTAATATTAGTTTTCTCACTTCTACCTTTAACAACTGTTACTGTTTGAATGCCATTTCTTGAAAGTATATTGGATATTGTTGATGATACTTCACCAAAACCTATAAATCCAACAATCAATTTTAAACCTCCACAATCAATTTTAATCCTAGTAAGTTAAATTTCCAATTAATCTTATTAAAGTTCAAGATATAAACAAATCAAACCATTAACCCCATAAAAACAGATTAAAGTTTAAGATAATCGGATTTAAGTAGAAACATCTCCCCTAAATTTATACCAATTAAGTTAGCGGATACGGGACATTTAGCACAGGCAAGATAAAATACATCTTTATCCTTTAAATCCAATTCAGTTAGACCCTCAAAATTTCCAAGACCTTTTGAAATAATAAAATCTGCATCATCAAAGATTTCTCTAAAATCATCTGAGAATTCATGATATACCACTCCAACTGTATCCTCACCGGTACTTACTATATCTGCATATTCATCTAAACCTGCACTAAGTGCATCTTCCATACATGCATCATTTACTATTGGTTTCTCCTTAACTGCAAGTGTAATATTCACCCCGTAAGATTTAATTTTCCAAAGTAATATCCTATCAAATACAATCTCACCTGCATTATCTACCAGATATAAAACATCATCATGTTTGTTTAATGCTTCCTCCAATAAATCTGTTTGATTAATCTTAAGGTCCTTCTTTAAACTTTCTTTAATTAATGATTCAAAATCGGTATCCAAGCCATATGCACCAAAATCAATTATATTTCCTACAATAGCTATCTTTACACAGGTCTCCAGTGAATCATCTTTTTTTAAAATATTTTCCACATCATCCATGAAACTTAATGCCATTTCATTAGACTGCTTTTTCTGTAGTTTATAAGGGTCCTCACATCCTGTGAGTTCTTTAATTAATCTGTGAACTTTAGAACCGGTCCAGTTAGAATTAGCACCCCTTTTATATTCCTTTGCCAATAGTTTAAATACTTCAGAGATAATATCCAATTTAAAATCTTCATCATTAGTTATTACATCTAAGGCATCCTTAGATTGACGTAGAAAACAAGGCCCACATTCATAATTAACTTTAATATTATCACCATAATTTTAATTATGTTATATGGTATATTATTTAAAATATTAAAAGTTTAATAAAATGTGAAAAATTAGAGAATAATTAAGAATAAAATTAGATAAAAATAGCTAAATTATATGCATTTATAAAATCTAAGAAGATTAAAGATAATATGGAATTATCCCCCATAAATGATTTGGATAATCTTTATTTCATCACCATCATGAATCTCAGATTCTTCAACTACAATATCCCCATTTTGTTTTGGAACAATTGTTTCTGAAGAAATGTCTAAATCATCCAAAAGATTCTGAATTGTATATTTACCATTTAACTCTCTTTCTTCTTTTTTATCTTTATATATAACAGTATATGACATCTATTAATTTCTCCTTATAGATAATAATTCTAAATTATAATAACAATAGTTAATTTATTTTTCTTTTTATATAATAATTATTAGGCAGATTTCAGTTTAGGAATATTCAAGTAATAAAATAAGTTATTTAAAAACTTAAAAAAAAGGTTTAGATTATAAGATAATAATTAAAAAACTAAAAAATATTATAATTGAACCCTATGACCTAACTCTTTTAAAAAAGTACAAACCCTACAAAGTTCATTAGATGACGGCTCGCCACAAATGGCACAATCACCCTGATGAAATTCAGGAGGATAATTCTCCTTTACAAGGGGTTTAAGTTTATCATAACCTTTAATTACAGAATACATCATGGTCGGATGATCTTTAGTTAAGTCTTTTAAAATATTTCCGACTTCCATTCTAAAAGATTCCTGAGCATATGGACATCCTGCAAGATGAATATCCAAACCTTTCGCCAAAGCATACAAACCTACTTCCTTTTCCGGGATTTCCCTTAAAGGTTTAATCTTAGGTGTAAATTTAGGACTTTTAGAAGTGGTAAGAGCACCTAATGAAGATAAGTTATTAATGTTACCCTCCAAATAATTCATTAAAACGGCTTGGGACTCATCATCAAGATTATGACCTGTTGCTATTTTATCAGCCCCAAACTCCCTTGCAGTACGATTAATAATCCAACGTCTAAACACACCACAATAAGTACATGACCCCCTATGATTGTCGGTTTTCATTATCTCATCCAAATCAATACCAAAACAATCCTTAAATGAGACAACCTTATGTTCAATTCCTAAACGTTTGGCATGAGATATGGCAATGTCCACACCTTCATTCCTATAACCTTTAATCCCCTCATCAATAGTTACAGCACATAAATCAATAACATGTCTTTCCCTATAACTATTTAGAATATCCAAAGTTACCACACTATCCTTACCACCGGATAATGCAACCATAACTTTATCACCTTTATTAAGTAATTTTTCACGCCTAATTGTTTGTTGAACCTTTTTGTCCACACTTTTAATGAAACAATCAGCACATAAAGATTGGCCTGACTGTTTACGTGTAATTATAACATTAGGATTTCCACATTTTGTACATACACTCATAATTATCACAGAATTTTTAAATAATTTGATAAGTTAAAATGTTTCTATTAAATATAGATTTTTATATGTTTTAGTTTATTATTAAATATAGTTTTAGAAGATTAAACTTTAAAAAAAAGTTAAAAAAAGACCAATATTAATGCATATCCATTACAAAATCTGCCAATTGATTTAAAGTATTTACTTCATATACCTTAGCACCAGCATCCTCATATAATGATACACAACTATCTGCAATATCCCACTTATTTCTATCTTCTGGATTCAATATAATAACTTTCTTAGAAAGTTTAACCATTTGACGTACTAAATCGGTACTAGCTTGAACGCCATTTACCTTAGGACCTGCCCAATCACGACAATCAGATAACATAACAATATAAGTTTTGTTTGAAATATCCGCCTGTTTTATAAATGAATTAAAAGCCCTATACATATCTGATGTACCATGTACCATAGCATTTTTAATACGAATATCTTTAACCTTTACAAAGGCATCAAAAAGGTAATTTGATTTTAAAGCTTCAGTGGTTTCAACGGTTTTATTATCAAATTCAAATGTTCTTGAATCTTTAAATGCTGTTTGGCATGAATACATTAACATGAAAAACCAACTACTAATCCACTCACATGATCCGCTAATGTCATCCAGGAAGAGATGCTGATTTTTATGAGGTCTTGGTTTAGCTTTTACCAAATCTATTGTTGTACCACCATATTTTAGATTGGTCCTAATAGTTCTCCTAATATCAATTTTATTAGTTTTAGCCTGATTTTCACGTCTTGAACGTTTATTAGCAATACGACGTCCTAATTCTTGACACAGTTCCAACATACGTGGTTCAAATTGATTAATTTTTGTTAAGTCCTTATTAAGCAGTTCAGAATCACGTTCCAAATCGTCATCACTTTCATGAAGTGGAGGGGTACCCAGATACTCCGCCATTTCTAATTTATTTTTAAATTTACTATTTACATGAGCTTTTGGAGCTTTCTTATTCTTAACAACTCTCATTTTATTAGAGCCAGAACGATAATTCCTAGGCATTTTAGTGGATTCCTGCTCTACAGATTTTAAAGATTTCTTCTCTTTAAAGACTTCATCAAATTGTTTATTGAATTTAGGAATATCATATTTATTTTTAACATAAACAGATCTAAGAGCTTGTTTTAAAAGTTCCTTATTGTTTGTATCTAATAAATCACAGGTATCCATTGCTGTTTGAGTAGTACGAATACTTACAGCCATGCCCTCATCTCTTAAATTATTAGATAATTCAACAATTTGATCTACTTCTATCATAGCAACCACATTACAATAAATTCTAAATTCATTATAAAAAAAAATATTAAATAAAGAATTACTAGATTAACTTTCCTATTCTATACTAAGTTAAATAAAAAATTAATCTTTTAAGACTTCTTTTAATACCTTTTCCTTATCAGATTTATTTTTAACTACTGAACCAATACTCTGTTTAAGTGCTTCATCCTGACTGTCCATATTTAAATTAAGAACGGATCTTACCCAATCAACACTACCCCTTACAGAAGGTTTCTTTAAAAGATTTAATTTTCTAATTCTATGTACCAACTCTACAACCTTAGTGATTAAATCATCATCTGCTTCGGGGACTTTTCTTTTAACAATTCTAACTTCCCTTTCCACAGAAGGATATGAAATATATAAGAATAAACATCTGTCTTTTGTTTCATCAAGTAACATTCTTTGAGAGTTTGAAGTCAAAATAACTATTAAATCATTTTTAAGGGGAAATGTTCCTAAATCATTAACAGTGATCTCCTTTTCACCTAAAGCTTGAAGTAAAAAACTTTCAACTTCCTCGTCTGCTTTGTCTATCTCATCAATAAGTAAAACTGAATCCTTTTCAGTGGAAAAAGCAGAAAGTAAAGGTCTTTTTATAAAATATTCGTCCTGGAATATATCTGTAGAAATATCCTTGGATTTGCCCTTAATGGCTTCCAATTCTAACAATTGTTTCTGATAATTCCATTCACCAACAATCTGTTCAAAAGTTATACCTTCATAACATTGGATTCTGAAGAAGTTTCTGCCTAAAGATTTTGCAACGGTTTTTGCAAGTTCAGTTTTTCCAACACCTGGAGGTCCTTCAATTAGTATAGGTTTATTTAAAGCCAATGATAAATAAACAGTGGTGGTTATCTCAGAATCTGAGACATAGTTGTTCTCCAATAAACCTTTGTTTATATCGTCAATGTTTATATTTTCCATAGAATAACCTTTAATAAAAATAAATTAATACAACAATAAATGATTTATAATTTCTATTTAATATAATATTATTAAAATAAAATTTTTAAATAAAATTAAAATTATATTTTATAATAATAATTATATTCTAAATCTTAAAAACTTAATGAAAAAATTTAAAAGAAATTCAAAATATTAAGAAATGGATTTAATATCCCAATCCTAAAAACTTAATGAAAATTTGAAAAATAATCCGATGAAAGTTTTAAGAAAAATACAATTTACAAAAATAAATAATTAAAGGTATAATATGAATAGAAAGACATTGATTAGTGGAATTATTATCTTAATAATCATCATTGCAGGACTTATTGTATTTACAGTTAATAATAATGATCAAAGTGTAAGCAATAATAATACTGCAAATCTTACAGGTAAAAATACAACTATTAACGGTTACACTTGTATGATACCTGATAATTATCAGAACGGTTGTGTAACTAGTAAAACAGGTTATGATTTATATGGGACTAGTAATGATAGTCTATATATAACAGTTTACAATAATGATGGTGATGGAGATAATATGTATAATAATGACTATGCATATTTTGCAGAGGGAGAAAACAATCAGGATACTGGGTTAAGTACTGAAAACAAGACAGTTAATGGTCACAATATATATTATGTAAGCTTACACTCCAATACAAGAGGGGATTATAGATTGGCATTCTTTTCAGTCAATAATAAAAGAGTTATGATTGAATGGTTAGGTAATAATATAAACCCCGATATTCAAAATATAATCAACAGTTTTTATGCTTTAAATTAATTTAAATAATTTATTAATAAATTTAAAATCAATTAAAATTTTAAAAAAAAGTAAAATTTCCAAATAAAAGATTAACAAAAGATTAATATTATATTATACATAAAAAAATATAATAATAAAATAATAATTAAGGGAATGAAAAATATGGAAAATGAAGACATTATCATAATTGTTCTCGTAATTGCAATTATAGCTGTTGCTGGTGCTACAGTATTTGCTATGAACTCCCAAGGAGATATGGAAGTTAATAATACTACTAACAACACAACAAGCAATTTAACCGTTAATAATACAACTAACACTACTTCTGACACAACTAGTGGTTCTAGTGATTCCGGTTCTGTATCAAGTGATAATGGTTACTATAGTACAGATAGTTCTAGTTCAGGTTATGAATCTGGAAGTAGTTACTCAGATTCCGGATCAAGTGATTACAGCCAAGACAGTGGTAGTCAATCTTCTGATTCAGGATATGAACAGGGTCATGGAGATACCTACGACCAGCCATATACTGGTTAATTAAATTATTCATTTAGAGTAATCTTACTCTAAATTTTTTAACTATTTTTTAAAATTTTCTTTTTATATACAATAACAACTATTTTTAACATCTTTAAAATCAGTTTTAAATCCTAATGGATTTTCAATACTTAAAAAATATATTAAAAAATAAGTAATTTTAAGGTTTATCTAAATAAAGAACATCTTTAAATTTAAAACTTAAATAAAAAAAAGTATATGATATTTAAATAAAAGAAATTCCCAAAATAGTGGTAACTATTTAAATTTCAATATATACCCATAATATAAGACGATTTAAAATATTCTAAAAATAAGTTATTTTGAACTAAATTGAATATATAGAGAAATAAATATGAATAAATCAATTAATCTTCATTAAAATTAATTGGTTTATCGAATAATTCGAAGTCCTGAACATACTCCTTTCCTGTAATCATTGCTATTTGGGCCTTCTGTAACTCAGAACCTAAATAAGCTGCATGATCCATTCTAGAAACCAAACCCTGTTTTACAAGCTCATCATAAATCTCTTTAGGATATTTACCTTCTACAACAATATCCGGAACTGTTTTCTTAAAATGAGTAACAATAATACTTCTATCTTCAAGATTTTCAGCATAATTAACCCTTATTTTAAAACTACCTGCACGGTCAAGTACAAAACGTTTAGATTCCTTAGCAATTATATGTTTAATATTTGATTGATCCTCATACATTTCTTCACCCAATATATCCGCTCTTTGTTTTTTATCTTTAAATCTTAATAGATTAATTCCTAAATCCTTAGGTATTGAAGACCTATGCTTTGCAAGAAACATCATCTTGCTTGCAATAGCTAACTCATATACACTACCCTCATTTTTACCACTCTCCTCAGGAGTGAACAAAACAGATGCACCTATTTCCATTGCAATACCTGCAAGTAATGCATTGGCTCCAGTTGAATCAGTATCCAATAACTCAGTTACATTTCCTACACCGAAAAATAAGGGATAGGGATTATTTTCCTTAAATTTTTTACATGCAATAAGTGAATCGGTAATACTGCTACTGTTTACAGGATCCAATATTAAGTCTGCAATGAAATCAATAGGTTCGTCTTCAGGGGAATATTTGCTACAATATCCAATTAACTCATCAATATATTCAAGTCTCTCATCAACTGTATGTGGAACCTTATTTACAGCAAAATTAGTTGGAAGAAGCACAGCCGGAACATCATATTTCTTAAGTAAAGGTACAAGTTCCTTAGCATGACCTAAATCCACACTTAAAACCAAATCAATACCATTTTCAACGGCAACCTTAATTTCATTAGGGTTTAAGGTATCTATACTTAAAGGTCTATCTCCAACAATAGGTCTTAAAGTTTTAATTAAATCAGGAATCATATCAGAATTATCTTCACCAGCGGCCATTCCAATGTCAATCATGTCGGAACCGCTTTCAACAAAGTGTTTTGCCTTTTTAATCAAACGTTCTTTTGGAAGGGATGGAGCATTTGCAATCTCGGATAACACCCTAATAGGAAAATCTTCACCTACAGCCAATTTACCTACCAATATGTTATTAGGCTTTTTAAGTAATTCCTCCCTTTTTTGAGAATCGCTTTCGAAATCTTTAATAAAATTAAATGCTCTTTTTCTTTTTTCCTCTTCAATTAAACGATCTGCAGGTTTATCAGTGGCGAGATTTAGATTATCTATTAAATCTATAACCATTCCTAAGTCAGCACAATCTGTAGGTCCTTTAAAAGTAGGAATATTCAATTCTTCAGCGATTTTATCGGTAGATCTTCTAATTAAACCTGGAACTAAAATCACATCAACAGTATCTAATTGATCTTGAATATTATTTTTTATTTCTTTAATAATTTGATTAGGTGTTAAAAAGGCCGCTATTTGAGTATTTGCTTTATGGACAATAACTTCTTTATTTGAATCCTTAACAATATCCAAAATTGCAGGATAAGCTAAATTTCCAGTTATAATGAGTATTTTCATAATATAACCCCTTAATAAATATAATATTATTATTTTGGATTACAAATTATATAACTTTTTTTAAATAAACCAACAATTTATGAATCTAATTAAAAAATCCTGGTCCTAATATTTTTAATTTTTCTCCAAATAAAAGAAAATAGAAAAATCCAATTTTAAAAATTAAAATAGGTTTATAAAATAAAATAAGCATTAATAAAAATAAAATATTTAAATTTTAAAAAAAAAACAGTAGAATTAAAAAAAAAAAAAAATAAAAAACAAAAAAATAGTGATTAACTATTTCTTCTAAAAAGGTTGTTAAAGAATCCTTTAATTTTATCTGATGTAGATAAAACCTCCTCAGGATGTACATCGTCATCAGCATGTTCCATAAAGTAATCCTGAGCTGAAAGCAATTCGACACCCCTCATTACTTTTGAATAGTTACCATTAGAGTCTATGTAACGAGCCTTAACATTATCCTGAAGATAAATATTTAAGTCATTTAAAATTCTCTGTTTTATATTAGGATCATAGATTGGAAATGCAATTTCAACCCTTTTATTCATGTTCCTAGTCATTAAATCTGCGCTGGATAAATAAATCTCAGTGTTTTCAGGATCTCTGAAACAATAGATTCTTGAATGTTCTAAAAACCTACCTACAATACTAATAACCTCAATATTATCAGTTGAACCAGGAATTCCCGGAACAATACAACAGATACCACGAATAATCATTTTAATTTTTACACCTGCTTGAGAGGCCTCATGTAATTTATCGATCATCTGCCTATCTGTTAGGGAATTCATTTTCATAATAATGGTAGTGGGAACATTCTTATTTGCAAGTTCAATAGACCTATCAATTTTTTTAATTAGATTCTGTTTAAGTGATGTTGGAGCTACCAGGAAATGATCATATTTACCGTCTAAATTGGAAATAGCTAAATTCTTAAAGAATAAAACAGCATCCTTTCCAAATTCCTCATCGGCAGTAAGTAATGCATAATCGGTATAGATTTTACAGGTTTTCTCATTATAGTTACCTGTACCTAACTGAGTTATGTAATGGATTTTATTATCCTCATCTTTTCTGACAATAAGACAAATTTTTGAGTGTACCTTATATTTCTCATAACCATAGATAACCTTTGCACCTGCATTCTCTAAGAGCTCAGCATAATAAATATTATGGCTTTCATCAAAACGAGCTTTTAGTTCCATCAAAACTGTAACATTTTTACCATTTTCAATAGCTTCAAGTAAATATTTTATAACCTTTGAATCATTAGCTAAACGATAGATAGTCATTTTAATGGACAATACATTTTCATCATTTGCAGCCTCTTTCAATAATTTTAAAAATATATCAAAAGATTGGTATGGATAATTAAGTAGAATATCCTTATGTTGAACAATATCCATTAAACGATTATTCTTATACAAAGAGTTAAATTTGGATTCATATGGGGGATAGGAAATTTGATCAAATATCTCAGGCTCCACATGTTCAAGCTTATCATAAACATCCCTTACATAAGTCATTTTAAGAGGTGACTGGGATATGAAAACCTGCTCCTTTGTAATGTTTAATTTTTTGATTAAAAATTTTTCCAGATCATCATCATGGTATCTATAGAATTCAAGCCTAATAGGCGCAAGACGATTCCTCTTTTTAAGAATCTTCTTCATATAACCCCTGTAATCTTCATCCTCATCAGGCTTATTTGTAGACAAGTTTATATCTGCGTTACGTGTTACACATACAACTGTCTTAAAATCAATCTGATAGGTTGAGAAGATTTCATTAGCATATTCATAGATTAAATCCTCAATCAACATATATCTCATAGAGGATTCCGGTGAGAATACAACATTAGGTAAACTATCAGGTATTGGTATAATACCATATACCTTATTTTTTTTACCGTCAGTACTTGTCATTGCAATAATAATATTTAATGAATTATTGACTAAATGAGGAAAAGGATGTTGAGGATCTATTATCTGTGGAGACAATACGGGAAATACATAATCAAAGAAATATTTATTATAATAGGTAGTTTCTTTCTCATGTAAATCTGCAAATCTTAATAATTTAATATTGTTTTTCTCAATAAGCTTAGTTTCAACCTTATTAAAGATATCATCTTTTCTTTTATATAGTCTCCTAGTTTCTTCATAAATATGATCCAATTGTTCCTGTGGACTCATCCCTGACTTATTATCAATATCATTCTTCTTAACTAAGGTCAAATCGTAAAGTGAACCACACCTTATCATATAAAATTCATCTAGATTACTAACAAAGATAGAGATAAAATTTAATCTTTCAAATAAAGGAACAGTGTTATCGTCAGCCTCTTCTAAAACTCTTTCATCAAATTTAAGCCAGGACAATTCCCTGTTTTGGGTAAAACTATAATCTCTCATTTTTTTACCTTTTTTTGAATGTTTTTTATTCTTTTTATTCTTCTTTTCATCTTTGGACATTTACATTCCTCTATAAATTATATATAAATAAATAAATTGAATTCAATAGAATTCTGTAAGAAATATGACTAGTTGATATTCTTTAATCAAAGAATTATTAAATTGATATAATATCATATCATATAGCTAGTTCAGTAAAAATAAATTTCAGGATTTTTTTATATCATTACAATAATTAAGTCAATAATTAATAATTAATTATCTTGATATTTTTTAAAAACGTTTTCTATAAAGAATCCTTCCCTTACGCCACATTTACTAACATGTATCTCTTTACAATTAAAATATCGGGTTAGAACTTTAAATATTAATAAACCTGGAACAACAGTATGAATCCTACTTGGTTTTGTATGTAAAATTATATCATAGGTAGATCTATCATTATAGGATAAATCCTCCTCCAAGCTAGGAAGTAGATTAACATCAATAGAATCCTTTTTATCTTTTAAATCCAAATCAATTAAAATATTGTTTATAGCCCTAATACTTCCACCTACACCACACATGCAAGGAATTTCTTTATCATATTTGATATTAAGTTTTTTGATTTCTTTTAATATTCTCTCTTCAATCTTAATTTTCTCATCTTTATTTGGAACAATCTGAGAAACATATTCATTAAACAGATTTAAAGAACCTATTGGCATACTGTATTCTTCGAGAACATCACCATGTTCAAATATAATAATCTCAGTACTGCCTCCTCCAGAATCAATCAGAACCCCATCCTTAAGATCATAATCCTGCTGGGCTCCAATATAACTTAATTCCGCTTCATCTTCAGAAGGCAGAATTTGTATTTCAATTCCTGTTTTATCCTTAACATATTTTACTATTTCCTCAGAATTCTTAACATTTCTAATTGAAGCCGTTGTAAATGCAGTGAAATCCGTAATGTTCAAAACATTTAAATCCTTTTGCATTCTTTCCAAAAGATGAACAAGCTTATTAATTGCATGTTTAGGTAACTTATTTTTTTTAACATAAGCAATTAAACCTAAAGTTTCCTTTTCAGAAAAGATTTTCTTAAAACGTTCCTTATTATAAGAATAAACATTCATCCGAACAGTATTTGAACCAATATCTATAACTCCATATAACATTCATACACCTAAAAATTATTTATATATAATATATTATTATATAAGAAAATTTCAATATTTAAAACTATACTTTTTGTGAATAAAATTTCAATTAATGAGAAATAAATGAAAGTCAATCCTAAAAAGCCACGAATCAATTTAATATATATTTCTATAAATTAAAAAAATTTACTAAATAATTAGAAAGATAACACACTAACTAAAAAGTGTATAAACATCATACAAAAGATTACCCAAAAAAAATATTATTTTCAAAAATATTAAAAAAATCACAATATTTGAAATTCTATTAAGTACATAATTAAATAAAGTTTCTAAAAATAATTAAATAATTAAAAAAATGCCATTAAAAATAAGTTCTCTTCATTAAAATCATATCAGGACATATGAAAATTGCAGATTATTCTTCCCGAAATTGTAATGGAGAAAATTAAGAATCATCCTTTTAAATTAAATTATAATTATAGATTAAGTATTTAAATAAGGTAAAAATTAGATTATAAAAACTGAAATATTAATTAAACAGCAATAATATTTCTGAATAAAAACACATATAAATTCCAATTTTCAAATACTATTTTTATACAATATAGAAAAATTTTAGACACCCGACTTAGAAAAGATTTAAATAGAAAATTTAGAAATTTATATATTTATAACGATTATACATGATAAATCTAAATATTTATATACTTTGAATTTATAATGATTATACATGATAGATATACTAAGTTTATCATGAAAAAAATTATTTTTATATGAATTATCTTGTATTAGATAATTTTTATTCAATCATCATAAATAAAATGGAGGAAAGATAATGATTGAAATTCGCTTTCACGGACGTGGAGGTCAAGGTGCTGTAACTGCAGCTGAAATTTTAGCTAAAGCAGCATTTGAAGATGGTAAATATAGTCAAGCATTCCCATCATTTGGTGTAGAAAGAAGGGGTGCACCAGTATCTGCCTTCACAAGAATCGACGAAAAACCAATTGAACTTAGATACCAAATTTATAATCCGGATCATATTTTAGTTCTTGATGACGGATTAGCAAATGTAGTAGACATTTACTCAGGTATTAAGGAAAATAGTGATGTTGTAATCAACACACATAAAGATATTAGCAGTGACAAAATACCTGTACATAAGATAGATGCAACTAAAATTGCATTAGATGTTTTAGGAAGACCAATTGTAAATACAATTATTTTAGGTTACTTTGCTAAAAAATCTGGTGTTGTAAGTATTGAATCATTAGAAAAAGTAATTAAAGATGTTTTCCCAGGTAAAGTTGGAGAAAAAAACGTAAGAGCTGTAAGAGAAGCTTACGAAATGGATTAAATTTAAGGTGATTGAAAATGATGACCTCAGTAGGATGTACTAATAACCAACCTGGAAGTACAGTTAAAAATAAAACAGGTAGTTGGAGAACATTTAAACCAATATCTGACAGAGAAAAATGTGTTGAATGTTTCAATTGTTACATATTCTGTCCAGAAGGTTGTATTGATACAGAATTTAATATTGATTATGATTATTGTAAAGGCTGCGGCATATGTAAAAATGAATGTCCAGTTAATGCTATTGAAATGGAAATTGATGAATAAAAAAATTAAGGAGAATCATTAATGACTAAAAAAGTTATGACTGCAACAGCTGCAATTTCTAATGCAGTAAAATTAGCAAAACCAGCTGTTATTCCCGTTTATCCTATTACACCAATGACTACAGTAGCTGAATATATTGCAGATTACGTAGCAAATGGTGAACTTGATACTGAATTTATTAGAGTAGAATCAGAACACAGTGCAATGAGTGCTGCTATAGGTGCAAGTAGTACAGGAGTTAGAACATTTACAGCTACTTCATCACAAGGATTAATGTATATGCATGAGGTTTTATTTGCAGCAGCAGGTATGAGAGCACCTATCGTTATGGGTGATGCAAACAGATCTATCTCAGCACCATTATGTATTATGAATGATCAACAAGATTCAATTGCTCAAAGGGATTCTGGTTGGATGCAAATTTATGCAAAAGACGGACAAGAAGCATTAGACATGACATTAATCTCATATAAAGTTGCAGAGAATGAAAATGTCTTATTACCATCCATGGTATGTATCGATGGATTTATTATTACACATACTAACGAGGCAGTAGATGTTCCGGAACAAGAACAAGTAGATAAATTCCTACCACCATATGTTCCAAAATACTCATACCTAGATCCAGAAGATCCTGTAACAGTCGGAAGTTTCACAGATTCAAACTATTATATTGAAGCAAGACATGCAATTCAAGTAGCTATGGACAAATCTGAAGAGGTATTTGAAGAGGCATTTAAAGAATTTGAAGAAATATTTGGAAGAAAACACGATTTAATTGAAACCTACAAAACCGAAGATGCAGATATAATATTTGTAAGTTTTGGTTCTGTATGCAGTACAATTAAAGTTATGATTGATGAAATGCGTGAAAAAGGAGAGAAAGTAGGACTTGTAAGAGCAGTTACTTACAGACCATTCCCTGCTAAAAAAATCCAAGAGGCAATCAAGAATGCTAGTAAAGTAGCCGTTGTTGAGAAGGATATAAGCTTCGGAATTGGTGGAGCTTTATATGAAGACATGAAATCAACAATGGACTGTGATACTGAGATTTATGATTTCATTATTGGATTAGGTGGTAGAGATATTACTCCAGATACAATCTACGATATTTTAGATAAAACTAAAAATCCAACAGAAAAAGTTAATTGGATAGGATTAGAGGAGGATGAGTAAAATGGATATACCTAAAGAAGAACTCTTTGCACCAGGACACAGAGGTTGTGCAGGTTGTGGAGCAGCTATTGGTGCAAGACTTGCACTTAAAGCATCAGGTAAAAACACTGTAGCTATCTGTGCAACCGGATGTCTTGAAGTTATGACTACACCATATCCAGAAACAGCTTGGAGAGTACCGTTTGTACATGTTGCATTTGAAAATGCAGGTGCAGTAGCAAGTGGTGTTGAAAGAGCACTTAAAAGCCAAGGGAAAGAAGATACTCATGTTATAGCATTTGGTGGAGATGGAGGAAGTGTAGATATTGGTTTACAATCCATCTCTGGAGCTATGGAAAGAGGACATAACATTACTTACATCTGTTATGATAATGAGGCATACATGAATACAGGTATTCAAAGAAGTGGAGCAACCCCATGGGGTGCATCAACTACTACCTCACCTGCAGGTAGTGAAAGTTTTGGTGAGGATAAACCTAAGAAGAATATGCCTATGATTATGGCTGCCCATGGAATTCCATATATTGCAACTGCCTCAATTGCATATCCTGAGGATTATATGAAAAAAGTTAAAAAAGCAGTTGAAACAAAAGGTCCTGCTTACATCCATTTAAACCAACCATGTACTACTGGTTGGGGATTTGATCCTTCAAAAACAATTGAATTAGGTAGATTAGGTGTAGAAACAGGATTCTGGCCATTATACGAAATTGAAAATGGTGAATTCAAAGTAACCTACAGACCAACAGAAAGAAAACCTGTTGTAGAATACTTAAAAGCTCAAAAAAGATTCAGACACTTAGACGAAGAACATGTCCAAATGATACAAGATTATGTTAACAACCAATGTGAAGAATTAGGAATTTGAGGTGAGAAAATTGCAGAAAATAATAGTACAAAGAGATTTATGTGATGGCTGCAAAGACTGTGAAAGGTCCTGTGAAGCATTACATGGTACTAGTAGAATCAATATTATAGAATTTGATGGTTCTTATTACCCAATCCTTTGTCAACAATGTCAAGACCCTGCTTGTGAAGTTATCTGTCCAACAGGTGCAATGACAAACACTGGAATTGACTCAGACAAATGTATTGCATGTGGTTTATGTAGTCTTGCATGTCCATTCGGATCAATTATAATCTATGATAAAAGCTCAGAAAAATGTAATAGATGTGCAGATCGTCCTGAAGGACCTGCATGTGTACAAGCATGTTCCAAAAGAGCAATATCATTAGTAGATACAGATAAACTTGTTGATAAAAAACGTGAAGAATACATTGCTAAAATTGCAGGTAAAAGCAACAAACAGAACAAGACCATGTTAAATGTATTAACAAGTGGTAGTAGAATTAGTAAAGCATTCGAGGACTAGGTGATAGAATGAGAGAATTAATATTGGATCCAAAGGAATGTGTTGATTGTGGTAGATGTGAACGCTCATGTCCAAATAATGCAATCCACGTATATGAAGGGGTACCTTTATTCTGTATGCATTGTAGTCCTGATAAAGCACCATGTCTTTTAAGTTGCCCTGAAGGTGCAATTGAATATCTTGGTGGAGCAATCACCATTAACCAAGAAAAATGTATCGGCTGCGGAATCTGCAGAGACGCTTGTCCAATAGGTGCAATAAATATGGATAACACACATGCAAAAAAGTGTGATTTGTGTATAAATAAGGATACACAGTATTGTATTGAAGCATGTCCTACTGGAGCTTTATCAAATAATTCACAAAACTTAATCAATAAGAAACAAGAAAAGGTAGCTAAAGAATTTAACTACTTGAAAAAAATATCAGAAAAACTCCACTGATATTAAAACGAGAATAATTAACTAATTAATTATTCTTTCCTCTATTTTTTTACAGCTTATTATACTTATATAAATATCGGATATTTTTTTAAATGATTAAATTTATTTTTTCTAAAAAAGAAAAATTATTATATTAACTTTAATAAAAAACTTAATGAATAATTTTATAAGATTAATATAAATTTAATGATTTAATTAATTCTACTTTAGATGATAATATGATTAGTGAAAAAACTATTGAAGATACAGTTTACCAACTATATAAAAAAGCGGCAATAGACTTAAATGAAGATGTTGTTAAATCACTTGAAGATGCATTGGAAAACGAAGAAGATGAACTTGCAAAATTAAACATCAGCAATATATTAAAAAATATTGAATTAGCCCATAAAAACCAAATACCAATGTGCCAGGATACAGGTTTAGGAGTGATATTTGTAAAGCTAGGTAATGTTGAAGTGGAAAATTTAAAAGAAGGGATTGAAAAAGGTGTTAGAAAAGCAACCAAAGAAGTTCCACTTAGACCAAATATTGTGGATCCAATAACAAGAGAAAACTCTGGAGACAATACTGGTGTTTATATTCCCTATATTTCTATTGAACTTACAGACACTGATTACCTCGAAATTACAGTTCTTCCTAAGGGTTTTGGATCTGAAAACAATAACAAACTTAAAATGGCGCTTCCCGCAGAAGGAAAAGAGGGAATCAAAGATTTTGTAGTTGAGTCAGTACTTGCTGCAGGTGGAAAACCTTGCCCACCAATGGTTGTTGGAGTTGGTATCGGCGGTACATCAGACCTCGCAATGAAACTAGCAAAGGAAGCTTTGATTGAAAAAATAGGCCAACCAAATCCTGACGATGAATTAAATCAAATGGAAAACGAGATTTTAGAAAGAATCAACAAGAATGGTAAAGGTCCAATGGGTCTTGGTGGTAAGACCACAGCTTTAGATGTTAAGATTAAGAAAGCTTCAACACATACTGCAGGTTTACCTATAGGAGTATGTATTCAGTGCTGGGCAAACAGACATGCTACAAGCATATTAAAAGATGAATAAATTATATTTATATTTCAATATTTTTATTTTATTTAATTAATTCTAATTTTAATTTAAACTATAAAATTTTATTTTGAATTTTTAATTTTTTATCAACCAATACTGTTTTTATAACTATTTAAAAAACCAAAGTAAACTAAGTTAAATTCTATTTTTACACTTAAAATATATGCCCGAGAATATAAGATCCTATTTAAAAATATTTTTAGATTATAACCTAAATTAAATTCCATTCGACACCTAAAATAATACTTAACTATTATTGAATACTTTATTTATGAAAATCTACATGATTTTAGAAAGAACCTTTACAAAAATTAGTTACAATGATTTTTAAAATTATATTGAAAAAATTAGAAATCATATCTTTAGGATTTAGATAAGGATTATATAAGATTCAATGAATTATTATTAATTTATAGTTAAGAATTAAAATTAAAAAAAAATAAAAAAAGAAATCTTTAGATAAAGAATTTCAACAGATTATGAAAATAGATAAGAAGTGAAAATAATAGGATTTTTATTTACTTTTCCTCATCTAAAGAAAATGGTTCATCCTCATCACGGTGAGGTAAATTATCAGGTCTTTTTAAAGTGACCATAAATATTGTTCTGGAACCAATAGCTACAGCCCTATCAGCAATACGTTCAAGATGTCTTGCAATGAAAATGATTTCAATGAAACATTTTGTATCATAATCTGAATCATCGGAAGCAAGATATTTAACAGCGGAATCTAATATTTTATCAAATAAATCATCAATCTTATCATCATCTTCACTTAATTGTGAAGCTAAATCCACATTAGCATCTAAAAATGCATGAATAGCTTTTTGAATCATTAATTGAACATAATCCGCCATATATGATAGATTTTTAAATAACTCCTCAGGAGCTTCAAAATCTTGCAAAGTTGCTATAGCCTCAGCGATATTAGCATCAAGATAACCCATTCTTTTAATGTGACTTATTACCCTAACAGTAGATTGAACATACAATAAATCACTTGCAACAGGTTGTTCAGAAGCTAAAAATTTAATACATTGCCTTTCTAAATCAAATACCTCTAAGTCTATTTCTTCACTATTGGCAAGTATTTCAGTTTTAATATTTTCATTATAATCTTCTAACAATTCCCTTGTTAAATTTGTGTTATCCAAAGTTAATTGGCCTATTTTTTTTGTTTCACTTTGGATTTCTTTAAATCTTTCTTCAAAGTTTATTGAAGGAAAATCTTTAATTTCATAATTTTCAGCCATTATTTAACCCCATTTTTAATAATATATTATAAATTAATTTGTAATTAAGATATTAATAATCTTATTAATCTAACCAAATCTTCCTGTAATATATTCTTTGGTTTGTTCTTCTTTAGGATTAATAAATAAGTCCTCTGTAGGTCCATTTTCTACAATAACACCATTTAAGAAAAATTGAGTATAATCTGAAACCCTTGTTGCTTGTTGCATATTGTGAGTTACAATAACAATGGTATAATCTTTCTTAAGTTCCGTCATTAAATCTTCGATTTTAAGAGTGGAAATTGGATCAAGTGCAGAACAAGGTTCATCCATAAGAATTACTTCCGGTTCGATTGCAATGGTTCTTGCAATACATAATCTTTGTTGTTGTCCACCAGATAAACCAAGAGCAGATTCATCTAATTTATCTTTTACTTCATCATATATTGCTGCACCTTTAAGGGATTCAATAACCTTTTCCTTAATAAAGTCCTCGTCTTCTATACCATGAATCCTAAGACCATATGCAACATTTTCAAATATTGTTTTTGGAAATGGGTTAGCTTTCTGAAATACCATTCCAACTCTTTTTCTTAAATCAACAACATTTACATTATCATCATAGATTTCCTGACCGTCTAAATATACATCTCCATCATGATGAAATGTAGGAATTAAATCATTCATTCTGTTTAATGTTCTAAGGAAAGTAGATTTACCACAACCGGAAGGACCAATAAGTGCGGTAACTGCATTTTCTGGAACATTCATATTAATATTATGAAGGATGTGTGCTTCATCAAAGTACACATTTAAATTATTAACTGTAAATTTATCCGCCATTTTAACGTTCTCCCCTCATTTTTGCTTGATATCTGTTTACTAAGTAATTGGTTAATAAAGTAATTATTAAAATAATAAATACTAAAACTGCTGCAGTACCATATGCATTTTGTAATGAAACACCTTCAGTTGCAAGAACATACAAGTGTAATGGTAATGGCCTACCTGGATCCATAATGGATATAGGGGTGGTTACTGCAGAACCTACACAGAACATTACTGCTGCTGCTTCTGAAATAGCACGAGTTAAACCTAAAATAATACCGGTAATGATACCAGGTAATGCTGCAGGTAAAACAACACCAGTAATAGTTTGCCATTTAGTTGCACCTAAACCTAAACTACCTTCTTTGTATAAACTTGGAACAGAGGATACAGTTACTTCTGCAACTTGGAAGATAGTTGGAAGTGCCATGAATGCCAATATAATACCACCACAAAGGACAGAATATCCTAAGTTTAATGTAATAACTAACAATTGTAAACCAAATAAACCAAAAATAATTGATGGTATGGATGCTAATGTTTGAGCCCCGAATCTGATAACCTTTTTAATCTTTTCATTTTTAGCATATTCTGAAATATAGATTGCCGCTCCAACTGCAAGAGGACTTGCAATAATAAGTGCAATTGCTGTTACATATAAACTTGAGATAATCATTGGAAAGATTCCACCGGACCTACCTGAATCAATAGGATCTGAGGTTAAGAATGTCCAGTTTACAGCAGGTAAACCTTCAATTAAAATATATCCAATAATAACAACTAAAATCAAGATTGTGATTAATCCTGATAATAAGAAAATACCATTCATAATTTTTTGGGTAGTCAAGGAAGACATCTTATGACTGGATTTATCGATTTCTTCTTGAACACTATTCATAAAGTTCCTCCTCCAACATCCATTTTATATTTACTTTGTATGTAGTTTGTAATGATTAATAAAATCATGATTATAATAAATAATACTACACCAGTTGCAAATAAAGCGTTGTAATGAAGACCAGTAGCATAACCCATTTCTAATGCAATGTTAGAAGTTAAGGTTCTTACTGGAGAAAATATTGAGTTTGGAATTTGACTTACATTACCTGCAACCATAATTACTGCTAAAGTTTCACCGATTGCTCTACCCATACCTAAAATAATACCTGTTACAATACCAGGTAAAGCAGCAGGGAAAACAATTTTTCTAATTGTTTGCCAATTTGTTGCACCTAATCCATATGATGCATACCTATATTCATTTGGAACAGCTTCAAGTGCATCCTGTGAAACAGATATAATTGTTGGTAGAATCATAATTGCAAGAATAATACCTGCACAGAATATACTGAATCCAGTACCTCCAAACCATGATCTGAATAATGGAACCAATACAGTTAAACCAAAGAAACCATATACTACAGATGGAATACCTGCTAGAGTTTCAATAACCGGTTTTAATGATTTAGCAACTTTTGTATTAGCTACCTCAGCCATATATATGGAACATAATAAGGATAATGGAACAGCTAAAAGTAATGCGAAGAAAGTTACACATAAAGAACCAACAATCATTGGTAAAACACCAAATACATTCTTAGTTGGATCCCATTTAAGACCAAATAAGAATTTGAAGAATCCATAATCTGCAAAAGCTGGCCATCCTTCAATAAAAATAAAAGCCATTATAAGAAAGATTATGAATATAGAGAACAAAGCAGCAACTAATAATATTGCTTGAATTCCAGTTTCTTCTGAATTTTGATTAGCCATATTTAACCTCTCTTTTAAAATCTAATCTATAATTAGATTATTAAAAAATCTTTAAGCTATGTAAGAATTAAAATATAAAAAAATAAGCAATATAATAATAATTTATTTAAAAAAAATATAAAAATTAAAAATCTATAAAAAGATTATAGATTAAATTAACAGCCAAAAATTTCTTAAACATGACAGTTAATTGTTTAATAAACATTATTAAATGCTAATACTTTTAACTATCTATTGAGATGAATTAGTATTGTTACTAGCTTGAACAATTTTTTCATCTTTAAGAACTTTTTGACCTTCGCTACTGTTTACGAAGTTAAGGAAATCTTGAGTAGCTTGGTTTGGAGTACCTTTAACTAAGAATAAGAATGGTCTTTGTAATTTGTATGAACCATCTGCAATAGTATCATCTGAAGGTGATACTCCATCAATCTTAAGAGCTTTAACATCTGAGGACATATGTGCATAGGATACAAATCCAATAGCATTTTCATCAGTTTTTACAGATTGTTTTACAGCTTCAGTTGAAGATTGAACTACAGCGTCAGATTTAATTTTAGTGTCTTTACCCATTACAATGGATTCAAATGCATCTAAAGTTCCAGAACCATCTTCACGACGAATTACATTAATTTTACCGTCTGAACCACCAACTTCTTTCCAGTTGGTAATTTTTCCAGAGAAGATATCCTTTAATTGTTCTGAGGTTACCCCATCAACACTGTTTTCGGTGTTAACAGCAATAACAATTCCGTCTTGACCAAGAGGAATTTGAGTTAAACCTTGAGACTCATTTTTCTTTAAAGCTTTAGAACTTGTACCAATATCAGCAGTTCCGTCTTGTGCACTTTTGATACCTACACTAGATCCCCCACCTTGAACGTTGATTTGTGCATCAGGGTGAGTTTCTTTGTATTTTTCTACTAATTTTTCTGCTACAGGTTGTACAGAAGTAGATCCTACAATTTCTACCTTACTGGATCCACTGTTAATTGCCAAATAAGCACCTGCAAGCACTAAAATTATAACAATAACTAAAATAATCCTTTTTGTATTTTTTTTCATTTTTTAACACCGAACATAAAATTAAAATGAAAGTTTAAGAGGTTTTAGAGGAATTTTAAACGAAAATATTTAAAATATAAAGTTAACATAAATTTAAATCTTAAACTTCATTTAGATTTTAAAAATGAGATTGGTTTTTTTATTAAAAAAAAAATTTTTTCAACCTCAAATAAAGATTATTTTACAGAGTATATAAAGGTTATCTTTTTGTGTATAAAAATTCTCATTATGTGAAAAAAATAAAAAATTAGTGGAAAAATTAGGAAATTTATTCTCATTTTAGGAAATTATGAACAAAATCCAAAAAATCATATTTGAACAAGATGAATTAAAGAAATAATTAAAATAAAAAAAATATATAAAAAATAATAAAGAATGTATAAAAAATCTAAAATTAATGATAAAATTAAACAGGAAAATAGCTAAAAAAAATATGCAAAAAGCATTAATAAAAAAAATAAAAAGAGAGAAATATTATTCCCTAAATGTACGTGGGGTAATAGAACGTGGAATATTATTGTGGAATTCACCTGCAGTATCAACAATCTCTACAGAAATATCTCCAATTCTCTCAAATGCTTTAATTACTCTGGAAATATAAATATAATAATTGGAACGCTCTTTATCATCAAAAGAAGTTTCAGCCATTTGAGTTGCAATAGTCCCCATGGATTTTTTCTGCATCTCATGCATTCTTTCTTCTAAATCCATTACTTCCCCTTTAAGCTCAATAGTACCATCTAAAAATGCAGTCATGGAATCTTCAATCATTTTGTCGCTGATTTTATACATTTTTTTAATGTTTACAACAATATCATCATCTGCCTCATAATAATCATTTACAACAAATTTAGCTATATGACCACAGTAATCACCTATCCTTTCAAGATCATAGGCAACTTCATTGTAAATAACTGTTTTTGAGAAGTGTGATTGCTGATTAATGCTAACAACTGTTTCTACAGATGTTCTTACTTTTTCACACATATTATTTGTAGTATAATCCATTTTTAAAGCTTCTTCTGCCTTATTATCATCATTTTCTATAAGAGATTCAACTGAAAGTTTCAATTCATTTTTTACATGATTTTTCATACTAACTAACATACTGGTAATTAAAAGATTACTTGAATGTAATGGGGAATTAACATTTGACTCAAAGTCATCTGCTATTTTCTCATAATTCTCCATATCAATCATATAAGCCCTTTTAACTACACCTTCCTTAATCAATGGTTGTATCAATTGAGTAACATAACGACGTGTTATGCCTAATTTATCAGCAATCTCTTGTTGAGTAGCAGGATTTTCATATAAGATTATATCTAAAATATCTTTTAATGTTCTATTTCCTTTACTCGGCATTTAATCACCAATTTATAAAAATATAAAAATTTATAAAAATTTTTCTTGACTTCCTATTTTAGGAATAATAACATATATACTACTTTAGTTATCAAATCATTTAAAGTTTACCTAAAATTTATAAAAAAAATACCAAAAAACAAAAAATTAATATAAAAATTTACAAAAAACAATAAAAATTTTTAAAAAATGAAAATTTTAAGACAAAAATTGAAAAAATAAAAAAAATGTATAAAATCAATAAAATTTCACATAAGGAAAAAAAGTTTAATTATTCTTTAATTTAAATTTAATAATTCAAATAAATTACCATATATAAAACAGCTTAAATCAAATTTAAAAAAAAATAAAAAAAAGAGAAGATTATCTTCTTCGTCTTCTATTAGATACATATTTTAAAGAATCTGAAGAGGAATTTATACCACCATTACCTTCCCGTGGATTATTTTCTCTCATGTTCCTATTATCAAATTCCCTATCCGGTCTGTAATTATCATATCTTCCATAATTTTCATATTGATTATAACCATCATTTCCATAATTATAATTCCTTCTTTTAAATCTAGAAGCCCTATTAAAATCATCTGCTGGAGGATAATCATACTGTCTTTTATTATTATATTTAAACATTCTTCCTGTAGAATGTGGTTTTGTTGAAGTATTAGTTGATTTTCTTACAAGAATTGAGAAGATCACATATATTAAAATTAAACTAATAAATGCAGCTACAAAGAAATCAACACGTTGTAATACATCTCCAAGAACATTTGATACAGGATTATTTAAATCTACAAATCCCCATCCTAAAAGAATTAAACCAATGAAGACAAGTAATGAACCATTGATTTTTTTAACAGTTTTTGAATCAAACATAGGATAAATACCCATAATAATTAAACCGAATCCCATGACTCTAAATAGATTATTACTGGTTACCCCCTCCAATCTAGAGAACAATACTGAGAAACCGGAGCTGAAGAATGTTAACATATAACAGAGTTCAATTAATAGAATTACAACTAAAGGGAATATGTAAAATAACTCAAGATCCAATCTTGGTTTGGATAAATTAATATCGATTCCGCCTCTTTCTTTCTTCCTCTCTTCTAAATAACCAGTAAGAGCACTATACATAACAGAGGAAAATACTGAACCAATAACAGTACCAGTTAAACCTAAAACTGATGTTAAAATAACAACGACAAAGGAAACTATCCCTGCTATAGCCACTTTGGAATATTCCACCATTAAATCACTTCCAATCTAATTTAAACAAGTCGAATAAAATAACAATTAAAAAATAAATTAATAGTTAAAGAAAATTAAAATATTATTTTATTTTTTAATCATTATAACATTCAAATTACTATATTATTAATTTAGTATTTTATTAATAATATTATTATTGTATAAAAATTTAACCTAACTAAAAACAAACCAAAATTTCTAAAAATAAAAAATTAAAATAAATTAGTCTAGAAATTGTTAATTTAGTATTTTATTAATAATATTATTATTGTATAAAAATTTAACCTAACTAAAAACAAACCAAAATTTCTAAAAATAAAAAATTAAAATAAACTAAGACAGATGTTAATAAAATTAAAATCTAACAATACTTTTAAAAATAGACAATATGAACTAAATTTTATAAAAAACAAGAAAAATAGTATAGACAAAGCTTTAGGGGGGATTCGGACCCCCGACTTCCACCTTACCAAGGTGGCGCTCTACCAGCTGAGCCACTAAAGCATGAAAAAAAATAATAATATAAAATAGATAGTGCAGGGGAAGGGATTCGAACCCTCGAAGGCCTACACCAGAGGATCTTAAGTCCTCCCCCTTTGGCCACTCGGGCACCCCTGCATACAACATAATTATTTTTGTTTTCATAGTATATAAAGGTTACGGAAAAACTATGAAAAATTTTGAAAAAATTAAAAATTTTAAAAAATAATTCTTACAATAAAATATATTGTCAAAAACACTATATAAATTTAAAGATAATTTAATAAATATATTTTACAAATATTATATAATATATTATAATGTAATATTATTTAAAACTATAAGGAATAATAAAAACTCATTTTAAAAAGATTGATATGAGATTATGAATTAGTGGTAGTGTTAATTTGAAAATAGATTCTGAAGAGTGCGGAGTTTGCTTAGATTGTATTGATGTTTGCCCAAACGAGGCAATTGAAAAAATAGCATACACAATTAAAATCCATGAAGACTTATGTGATGATTGTGAAGAGTGTATGCTTGTATGCCCTACCGGTGCAATCTATAATGAAAAAGACGAATAAAGGTTATAAATATGAAAAAACCGGATTTTCTAAATAAGATAACTTGGATTGATATAATAATAATCATAGTTATTATATTAGTCGCATGTGTTGCAGTTCTACATATTTCACCAGGAACTAATCAGGAGGATTCCTCTTCATTTGATTCATCAACACTTGATAAGGTTTATCAAAAATATATTGATTTTTACAATGAAGGAGAAATTGTAAGTACTGACATACAAGGTACGAATGCTAGCACTGGAGAGAATGTAAGTATTTCAGGTAACGTTCTATGGTGTTATGATGATAATACTAAAAATCTGTTAGTGTTAGTTAATGATAGTGGAAATACACTACTTGCAGGAACATATAAAGACAATCCTAATGCAGAGATTTACATTGATCAAATGACCTTAAAAGTTGACGGACAAAAATATGAAAACATTACAGAGCTTACTATAGACCCGATAGAGATTAATAGCTTCTCATCCCTATATAAAGGTCTTGAAAAATACAATAATTACGAGGTTTCCACAATTATATCTTTAAATAGCCTTGATGGTATTTCCCTTGAAAACATTAATAACGATTTATTTAAGATCACAAAAAGGCCATCTATAAAAATGGACGGAAATAAATTCCAAATTAAAGTTTCAAGATCAAAATATGAGGATTTAAAAATAGCTAATCAGGATTATAAATCTTTCAGTGGTAAAACAGAACCAATCAAAATAAGAATCTATAACTGTACCGATGACGAATTAAATATTATTAAGAACAATTACAATGTTACCAACATTAAACACATTAATTAAACAATATACAGAAGTAGTAATAAAGGATTATTTAAAGAATGAGGATTTGAAATGAGTTATATCTATTCTATCATATGTAAAATATGTAGAACAATTGAAAGGGAATTTAAAGAATCATTATTCTTTACAATTATCCATACCATTTTTTTATTTTTCGACAGACAATGGACCAATTCATATTTATTTAAATTCTATCCATCAAATCATAGAATTAATCTTAAAAGCAGAATCTTAAATGAGGATTTATTTAATCCAATGATTATAATCCTTTTGTTTAGTCTATTTTTAATATTTGGACTTAAAGCGGCATCTAATTCCCTAGTTATAACCATCATCATTGGTTTGATTGCATTTACAATAGGCGCACTTTATCTTCCGAAATTCTTTTTAAACAATCAAAACAACAATAAGAGGATTATTGATTTTAATCCCAAGGACATTTATTCTGTAGGGTTCACACTATTTTTAATTGGATTAATATTCTTTTTTATAAATATAGGATATGTTAAAGGAATTCCTTTATTTACCCCCTCATTAAGATATAAATTAATAGCTGCACTTACAATGCCTGTATTTTTAATGATACCTGGAATAGGAATTATGGAATCTTATTATGTTTGTTTAATGAAGAAAGGAAAATTAACAAGAAGCCAAGTAAGATTTAGATTCCTTTCATTAAGTTTAACTGGGATTGTTCTCTTATTGTTTTTAGCCTATAGAACTCCAATACTTGCAATATTACTTTTAATGATCATTATAGGTTATTATGGAGATAGTGTTTCTATTGGAGAGGTAATTGTCCTTGCGTTAATAGGTTTGGCAGGCATTATAGGAATCGGATATTTAAGATCAGTAAATGAGATGTTAATTACAACAAGTACAAATCCATTTTACACATTACAAAGTAGAGCAGATTTTACAATCCATGTTCTTGATTTATTAAATGCATTATCAGGAAATCTTGGATTAATGCATGGAGGATTTATACTTAAAAGTATTCCAGGTAGTGATTATGGTCCTAGAATGATGGTGGGAAAATTAATTTCATGGAGAAGCGGAGTTACAATTACACCGACAATAATCGGACCTATGTTAATAGACTTTGGAAGGATAGGTGTTGCAGTTGGCATGTGTTTAATTGGTTTTATTCTTGGAATAGGATATAAGCTATTAAAAATCACTGGAAATTATTTCTACATAGGCCTTTACAGTTTACTTTTAACTTACACAATCTTAGGAATTGAAACTGGAATATTGGATATTCAAGTATTGATATATTTCTTTGTAGGGGTTTTAGTTTATCTTGCAAATATCGTATATACTAGAAAAAATAGCTAATGATTATTAAATATTATAAAAAACAATGAAAAACCCCATTTTCTTTTTAAATCTTTAAAATAAATAAAATCATAATTTATCTTACAGATATCATGTATAATAGAAAAATAGCCAAAATTATTGAAATAGAAAAATATTGATTATTTCAAAAAAAAATTAATTAGAATTTCTCAATTTTAATACAACTATTTCCGAGTCGGTTCCCCATCTTCCGGGATAATCCATTACACCGACACCAGTACTAACTGATAGATAATGATTACCTTGAGGAGTTTCTTTTGTAAATAAACCTTTATTATATTTAAAAATCAATTCAGCAAAGAGGATTATTGGATAGAATTGACCCCCATGGGTATGACCAGATAGTTGAATATCGAAACCTAGATTAGAAAATTCCTCAAAATAATAAGGTGTATGATAAACAATTAAATTAAGCTTATTAGGATTAATCATATTATCTAATTCCTCAAAAGTTAAATTAGGAATATCACCAAAACTAAATGAATTGCCTACAATATTTAAATCACCAATTTCAATATTTTCATTATCTAAGACAATTAAACCTGCCTTATTAGCTGCCCTGTATACATTCTCAATTCCAGGATAATAATCATGATTACCTGGTGTAAATATTATTGGAATATTAACATCCTTTAATGGTAAAAAGTCATCTTCCTCAATTAAACAGGATCCATCTGCCAAATCACCAGAGATTATAACTAAATCACAGGTATTGGATAATTCTTTTAATTTGTCTGCAAGCTTATTTAAATATCCCTTATTATTTAAAAATCCAAAATGAATATCTGAAATATGTATAATATTTAAATCATGGGTTATCTTATTAACATCTAACTCATATTCTTTAACCTTAAGTTGATGGGCATGATAGTAAGCATATATTCCAATCATTGGCACCAATAAAATTAGGATACATTTAATTGTATAGGGAACCCTAATAAAAACACCTAAAAAATAAATGATTATAATATCCATCAGTAGGAACAATGAACAGAAAGCCCAAAAACCATAGAGTTTAGCCAATATCCTTACGGATTTTCTTGATTTTTTCTCCTCCAATAAAGTAGGCACACAAGCAAGCAAACCTAATATAACTGTAATAAACAAGGTATAAAAGTCATTTAATCCACCAAATAATAAAAATGTATATTTCAAAAGGAAAAAGTAAAATAACATGTAAAATGGTGTAAAAAACAACACTCTTCTAGTTCTAAAACTCAAAAAACATCACCATTTTCAAAAAGATATTAAAACTATCTTTGAGGTTCATATAATATAAATACAACTAAAAAAACAATAATTCCCAGATTTTTAACTTTAATTTTAATACTTTAAAAAACATAAGTTAATAGAAAAACCAATTTATAAATAATTTTATTAATAACTAAAAATAAATATTAAAAAGTTGAATTATATACTTTATAATTATTATTAAACTTATTCATAATTATTATTTAAAAAGCTAATTTTGTGGTAAAATGAGGAATAAAACAAAGATCAAAAAGGAACATAAGATTAATATTCCTGAGAAAAAATATAACAAGAGACCTAAAATCCCACCAAAAGGATTTAAATCATCAAATGATTTTTTTAACTACACCTTTGAAAATAAGGATCTTATTTGGATGGGTCAAAACACAAACCATTTACATGATGAGGACGACATTTCCGATGCAATGATAGAGTGTCTCAAGGAGAAAGAATATTGTAAATATCCTGCTCCAGATGGTTTTCCAGAATTAAAAGAACTTATCTTAAAGGATTTAGACCTTGAAGATATGTCTGTATATGTTACAGCAGGAGCAACCGAATCCTTACATTTATGTATGCACAGTATTTTAGAACCTAAAGACAATGTAATTACATGTGATCCTGGTTATTTAATCATTGGTTCATTTGCTGAAAGATTTGCAAAAGAAGTGAAATATGTTCCAATTTATAACAAAGAGTGTAACTATAAATTAACACCGAAACTTATTAGGGAAAACATCGATGAAAACACAAAAATCATTGTATTGATAGATCCGCTTAATCCACTTGGAACCGCATATACTGAAGAGGAAATTAAAGAAATTGCTCAAATTGCAATAGAAAATGATATCTATTTAATTCACGATGTAACCTATAAAGACTTTGCAAGAAAACACACACTTGTAGCTAAATATGCACCAAACAACACCTTAACAATATTTAGTTTCTCAAAAATATTTGGAATGGCAGGAGTTAGACTTGGGGCAGTAGTTGCACCGGAGCCACTTATTGCAACCATTAAAAATGTGGTTGTTAATGACTTAGGAGTAAACATTATTGCACAGAAAGGTGGAATAGCTGCACTTAAATCCAAACCAAAATGGATTAAGAAAATAAGGGAAACAACATTCCATAACCAGGAATTAATTAAGGATATGGTTGATACTGTTGATGGTGTTTACCTACCAGTCTATCCTGTAGATGCGAATATGATGGTAATAGACTTGACTGGTGCAGGTATTAAAGCCAAGGACATGTCCAGTTATCTTCTCAAAAAGGACATATTCACAAGGGAAGGAAACTATACAAGTAAATTATATGGAGACGATTATTTACGTATAAGTTTCTCAATACCTACCGAAGAGATAGAGGTATTTTGCCAAGAGTTCCCAAAAGCTGTTGAGGCTTTAAGAACTAAATAAATACCTAAAACTCAATATTCGCAGATAAAAACTTTTTATTCCTTTTTTTATACTTTTTTCAATTTTTAACATCCAATACCATTTTTTACAACAATTAAATATCAAAGACCAGATTTTAAAAAACAGCTATTTCTAAATCAATCAGATAATATATCTACAATATTTTATTTTCAAAATATGGAACAAGCTCCAAAACAGTTATAACTAACTAATAACAATTGAAAATTCTATTTTTCAACTTTACAGATATATTTATCTAGAAAATTAAAAACAATCTCCCCATATTTGTTTGTTAATTTACTAATTAAGTTTAGCTAGAAAAAAATAGATAAACATAAATATAAAAGTGTTTAAAATAAGCATATGAAATCCAGAATTGAAAATTTTTTTATAAATTCTGCTAAAGTATTAATAGATCCAGATACTTTATTTAAAGAGAAGGAGGATGGACAAAAAGATTATGAGGGAATTGTCTCTTTAATCTTTTATGTGGCTATCCTGGGACTATTAATAGGAATGGAAACACAAAGTGCAGTGATAACAATATTGCTTATCCTGGTTTCCATAATAGGTTTGATGGTTTTTAAATTAATTCATTGTGGATTAACATATCTATTTGCAATGATTTTTAAAGGAAAGGGGAAATTCAGCACATTATACAATTTAATGTGTTATGAATATGTGACAGACATAATCCTAATTATTGGAATGGGACTCTTTGCTGCTACAGGTAAATTTTTAATATTAATACCTATTTTATTACTTGTATTTTTAATGAAAACAATCATTACAGTCTCTGCAGTAAACAATGTTTATAAATTTGGTTATGGTAAATCATTCCTAAGCGCATATGGTATTCTTATTCTAATTGGAATTGTAGTGGGGTTATTATTATGAACAACTATAAAATATTAGGTATAATCATAGTAATTGGGATAATTCTATCTATCTGTGCAGTTACGATTAGCGCAAACATTTCAAGTAATGATAATGAGGACAATGAAAAATATAATATTGCCACATTAAATGCCAAAGATTTAAACCACAGTACAAACACCACACATATAGTGAATTTAAATATCAATCAAATCAGTGGTGGAACAAACATTAAATTTGCAAATACAGACAGTTATTACAACGTTTCAAGTAGCATGCAGAACAATACGAAAGTAAGTTATGACAACAACAATGATTCCGTTAATGTGAATGTTAGTTCAAACAACACCGATAACAGCATTGTGTTAAGTGACAAATACACTTATATCATTAACAGCAATATTACTGCAGGTGGAATTAATATTAATGCAACAGACGGAAACATTCTAAGATTTAATAATCACATAGTGGCTGGTGGAGCAAATATTGATTTGAATAATGGAAGTGTTTACCTAATAAACAATACTATAAACACTGGTGGAATGAATGTTATAGGAACACCTTTAGTTATCACAGATATCGATTCAAATATTAATGTAGGTGGATTAAATATCCAATCAGACAGTCTCGAGGTAAAATCCAATAATATTGAATTAGGCGGAACTACTTTGAGAAATATAAGCTCCAATGACACACATAATAAGGTTAGATTAAATAGTGATATTCAAGTAGGTGGAGCAAATTTAATATCCGCCAATCATTAAACCATCCTTTTAGAATTAAACTTTCCTATTATATAATTTTTAATTATGCTTTTACTTTTTTTAACAGATTTAAAATACCCTTTATTGTTTTTACAAAACTAAATTTAAGTGGAAAATAACATCAGATAATATTTTAAATAAAAATAAATTATATGAAAGATATAGTAGTACTAATTGTGATAAGTAAATATTTAGATAATAAATTTTTTAAAAAAAAAATTTAGAGATCTGAGATTATGTTTGGAAACTTGAATATTGAAGATAAATCAGAAGTGGAAAATCCCGAAGGGTTTAAAAGTGAAATAAGCGACGAACTATTTGAAAAGTTTGATGAATATAGAAAAGAGTTAAATTTCAATGGAATCAGTTATGGCCTTATTCACTATAGACTTAAAGACAAATTTCCCGAGAATGCAAAGGATATAATTCTACTTAGAACACCGATGGACCCGGAATTTTTAAGATTAAATCCGGAATATTATGAATCTGAAGGTCTACTTGACAAATTCGATGAAATTATTACAAGGGTTTACAAATTATCCGATTTTTTAAGAGAAAATGGTTTCTTTAGTGAAGTAGTGGATCCATTAGAACTTGAGGAAGAAATTAAAAAATGTGCAGAGGATTCAAAAACCGGAAGGATTGGAAGAAATAAAGCGGTAATTTTCAAGGAAGGACCTGCACCTAAAATCTTTGCAATAGCTACCTCAATTACCAATTTTCCTAAAGTAAGAGCTGATGATTTTAAATGGATTGTGGAATACTGTCTAACCTGTGGTAAATGTAATATGCATTGTCCTGAGAAAGCATTTGACCATAAAGGCAATCTTATTGAGGAAAAGTGTACCGGATACCATGAAGGCTGCGAAATATGTATTGAAAAATGTCCCTTCTTTAGTAAGGATTATTCAACCATTAAAAGAAAGTATGACTTAAAAATAGATAAGATGACTAGAAAATCCATTTTCTAAATAACCCTCATTTTCAATCTATAAATAAACCATAATATAAAAATAGAAAATCTATTTTTATTAATTATTTTACTAAAAAATTTATAAATTTATTTAAAAAATACATGATTTTTAAAATCAGATAAATTATAAGATCATTCAAAAAAATAATTATTATTCAAACACAAAATTAAAAGTTGAATTCTAATAAGTTTCAATAAATAAAAAAAAGAAAAGATTAAAGGTAATTAATCTTTTAAGTAATAATATTCTCCAGCTTCTTTTTGTTCACGGTCAAGATAACTGTCCAACTTATTAACACGTGGACGTTTAGTTTCTTTATCACGTCTAAATGTAATATTTAAATCGGATAGGAAAGTATTCATTGAAGTTCTTAAATCCGCAGGGGATGTTGCATGACCTTCAATACCCGGTTTTCCTTTAAATACCATAGCCCTATCAGATATATAATCAATAAATACAATATCGTGATCTATTATCAAACTTGCAGCATTTCTACTTTCCACTATTTTCCTTATAACTTTACCTGCAACCAGTCTTTGCTCCACATCCAAAAATGCAGTAGGCTCATCGAAAAGGTATAACTCTGCATCCTGTGCTAAAGTAGTTGCAATAGCTAAACGTTGGAGTTCCCCACCACTTAAGTTTTTAACATCCTTATCAAGTAACTCCTTTAATTGTAAAGGTTCACCAATTTCACTTTCAAAGATATTTGAGCCAAAGTTAGGGGCATTCATATATAGGTAATCCTGAACCCTACCTTCAAAGTCGGTTACAATATACTGTGGTTTATATGCAATTTCCACCTCAGTATCCACTTGACCCTCGGTAGGCTTAATTTCACCTGCAAGCATCTTTGCAAAGGTTGTTTTACCAATACCATTAGAACCAAATGCAGTTACAATCTCATCATTAAATATTTCACCTGCCTCTGCCTCTACTTTAAAACCACCATAATCCTTTTTAATAGTTTCATATCCTGTCAATACATCACCGTCGTCCTCAGGAGTAGGCGGACGAATTGTAAATTCGATAGGTGTTTTTCTCATTCTGACATTTTCTTCTTTCAAGTAACCATTAATATAGGCATTTATTCCGACCCTTACACCTTTCATACCAGATACAACACCATATCCTCCAGGTTTACCATATAAGATGTGGATATTATCAGATAATGCATCAAGTGTTGCTAAATCGTGTTCAATTACAAGAACGGATTTGCCCTCCTCTGCAAGTGAACGGATAACCTTAACAGCATTTAATCTTTGTCTTACATCCAACCATGATGTAGGTTCATCGAAATAATAGAAATCCCCTTCACGGAGTATTGACGCTGCAATAGCTACTCTTTGAAGTTCACCACCACTTAATTTAGACATTTCCCTATCAATAACAGATTCTAAATTAAGATTTTCAATTGCATAATCTAGTTTACCTCTCTCATCAACATTAGTAAGCAAATCGCGAACATTTCCCTTCACAACTTTAGGAAGTACATCTACGGCCTGAGGTTTATGGATAACCTTTATATCACCTGCAGCCAACTTCTTAAAATAGGATTGAAGTGCAGAACCACTATAATAATCAATGACCTTATCCCAACTTGCTTCACTTTCCCAGTCACCAAGGTTAGGAATAAGTTCACCAGATAGAATTCTCATTATTGTGGATTTTCCAATACCATTCTGTCCAAGTAAACCAACCACACTACCTTCCTTCAAGGTTGGAAGATGGAATAATTCGAACATGTTCTGACCATATCTGTGAATAGGATCATCTAATTTCTCAGGTAAATTGATTACTGAAATAGCATCAAATGGACATCTATTGGTACAAATTCCACATCCTTCACATAATTCCTCTGAAATAAGTGGTTTTTTAGTATCCTCATCAATAATTATAGTATCCTCTTCCATTCTTACTCCAGGACAATAATCAATACAAACATAATTACATTTTTTAGGTTGACATTTCTCCTTATCTAATATAGAAATACGGCTCATACTATCTCCTTAATATAAAAATAATTCTAAATAAAATAATAATCATTTAATCAAATAATTATAATTAGATTAATAAAAAAGATTTTAATAAATTAAAATTTTTTAAAATAATTTAAGAAACAACTTAAATATAATATATTATTTATATCAATCATCATATAAAAAATTTATAAAAGATAAATTAAAAGCACATTAAAAATTCATAAGATTAATTAAATAATAATTAAGATATATTATAATAACTATTTTTCAAATATAAGAATTGGACGAATATAAATGAAACAAGCAATTGTAGTTAGAAATGATTTAAAAATGGGAAAAGGAAAGATTGCCGCACAATGTTGCCATGCAGCAATTGGATCCTATAAAAAAACAGACAAAGAAAAGATTAGAAAATGGGAAAATTCCGGTAGTGCCAAGGTAGTTTTAAAGGTTCAATCCCTTGAGGAATTATATGAACTTAAGGAAATAGCTAAAATAAACAATATCCCAAATTGTTTAATTACCGATGCTGGAAGAACACAGATACCCTCCTCAACAATTACCTGTTTAGGCATCGGTCCTGATGAGGATGAGATAATTGATAAAATAACTGGAGATTTAAAACTACTTTAGATTTACTAATAAAATCAAAAAACAAGATGGGTGATATTATTATTGAATGGGTAGTGAAGATTGGGGGTAGCCTTTTTCCAACTGATGCCATAAAGGTTGCAGAAAAAATAAAGGGTACTAAATCACTTATTGTTACAGGTGGGGGAGAATTTGCCAATTTAATTCGAAGATATGATAAAAATAAAGGATTTTCTGCCGATGTAACCGATGAAACAGCTATAGAATGTATGACAATAATATCAAAATTATTAAACGATAAAATAGAACATACAGAAATTGCATACACTCTTGAGGAAGCTAACAAAATATCAGATTTAGGAAAAATCCCCATATTAATATGTAGTGAAATATTAAAAGAAAATGAACCATTCAAACACTCATGGGAAGTAACCTCCGACTCAATTTCAGCATACATATCACACCTTCTAAATGCAAAGCTTTTAATAGTTACAAATGTAAATGGTATATATACCCGAAAACCAAATACGAAAGGTTCAAAATTTATTAATGAAATTGATGCAAAAAAACTACTAACTTTTGATGAAACATCAGTTGACTTAATGCTGCCTTCGTTGCTTATAAAATTCGGGACTGATTGTTTTATTGTAAATGGGAAATATCCTAATAGAGTATACTCTATAATTCAAGATAAAGACCATAATTACAATTTTAAATATACATTAATTAAAGGTGTTTAAAGATGGAAAAAGTAATATGTCAATCTTGTAAACAAGAAATTCCACTTACTGAACCATATGTACAATTCAAATGTCCAGTATGTGGTAAAGTAATCGCAAGATGCGAAAAATGTCGTACCTTTGGTCACACTTACACATGTGATTGTGGTTTCCAAGGACCATAAGATTAAAATATTAAAAAATCAATACTAAAATTAAAATTTATTATTAAAGAGGAGATTATAATGGGAGAAGTTTTAGCAACTTTAAAAGTAATGCCTGAAAGTCCGGAAGTAGATTTAGAAGAATTAAAAACCAACATCACTAATGTTATTCCTAAAGAAGCAAAATTACATGCTATTGAAGAAGAACCAATTGCTTTTGGATTAGTAGCATTAAATGTAAAATTTATTGTTGATGATAGTGAAGGTGGAACTGAACCTACCGAAGAAGCTATCAGAAACCTTGACAATATTAACAGTGCTGAAATTACAGATGTTGGATTAATTTAAATTCCTTAACTGGAATTTAATTACTCTTTTTTAAATTTTATTTTTATTTTTAAAAGCTTTCTACTGTTTTTCAATGACATGATTTATTAAAAATACTGTTTTTTAAAAAATACCTTGTTTTAAAAAAAAACTTATAGCTTATTGAACTAATTTAAGACTTGTTTTTCAGGATTTTATCAATCAATAACAAAAGTATTTTGAATTTTGATAAATGATAATTTAAAGTTTATTTTTAAAATAATCAGTTTCAAACTAATTTAAAGTTAATTATAATGAATTAAATTCGTTTTTTAAAAATCAATTTCTAAAAAGATTTCAAAAAACCATTAAACAAAATAGAATTAATTGTTAAAATTAAATTAATTTAAAAAATTAAGGTTATTTTAGAGCGTAGATTTAAATTATTAAATAAATTCTAAGATAAAAAGGGAATAATAGAAAAAAGCTTTAACTATTAAAATTAAATAACTATTGTGAAACAATTGATTCACAAAAATTTAAAGGTTTTAAAAAAATGGTAAAACTAGATGATATAACAGTTACAAAAGGAATTGTTAAAGAATATATGGAAGATCTATTAGACTATACAGATATGGACGTAGCTATTGGTGGAGGAGGTCCATCAGGAATTGTAGCAGGATATTATCTTGCAAAAGCAGGATATAAAGTAGCATTATTCGAACGTAAGCTCAGCATTGGTGGCGGAATGTGGGGTGGCGGAATGATGTTCAACAAAGTCGTCGTTCAAGAAGAAGGAAAAAGAATCCTTGATGAATTTGGAATCAGATCCAAAGAATATGAGGAAGGATATTATATAGTAGATTCCATTGAATCAACCTCAACCCTAACATCAAAAGCTACACAAGCAGGTCTTAAAATATTTAACTTAATGTCTATTGAAGATGTTTTAATTAGAGAAAACGGAATCAATGGAGTAGTATTAAACTGGAGTTCTGTTGAAATGGCAGGATTACATATTGACCCATTGACCATGAGATCAAAAGCTTTAATTGATGCTACAGGACATCCAACCGAAGTAACTAAAATCGTTACCGAAAAATTAGGTAGGAAAATTAAAACCCAGACTGGAACCGTCATGGGAGAAGGTTCTATGTGGGCTGACCGTGCTGAGGGTAATATTTTAAAGAATGTTACTGAAATTTACCCGGGATTATATGTTACAGGAATGGCTGCAAATGCTGTACATGGTTCTCCACGTATGGGTCCAATATTTGGTGGAATGTTACTTTCAGGAGAATATGTAGCTAAAAAAGTTGCAGAGGATCTTGAAAATAGAGAATAGATAATAATATAGTTAAAGATAATCTCTTTAACTATTCTAAAATATTTATTAAAAAAAGAAAAAATATACCAATTTTTAAAATATACTATTTTAAGCCATTAAAAATAAAAAATAGTCAATAATAAAACTTATAAAATAAACTACTTTTAAAACAATTAATTAAAAATAAAAAAAGTATCATAAGATTTAATAAAATTAAGAATGTAAAAAAGAACTTTAAAAGCATACTTTTTTTATTAATCCGGAAAAGATTAATCTGAGCAAATCTCATTGACAATAGCTACAGCATTTAAAGTTCTTGGAAAACCTATAAATGGTAACATAATTGTTATAGCCGAAATTAATTTATCCTTATCATTACCAACAGCCAAATTACCAGCAGTATGACCTCTCAATTGATTTTCACAACCACGTAAATTGGCAATGAAAGTGAAGGTTATTAATTCCCTATCCTGATCTGATAAACCTTTACGGGTATAGAAATCTCCAAAACAGTAATCTGCTAAAAATTCATTAAAATGTTCTTGACCTTCAACAGCATTATTAAACATAGCATCAATGTTTTCCTTTCCAAAATAATCACATTGAATCCTATAACCTTCATCTCTTCTGTTTTCAAAATTAGTTGTTGATTGACTTTCTAAGGGCAAGCTAATATTTTCATCTTTAAATATTTTATTGGTCAAATCTAAAAAATCATAGACTTTTGACATACCTATATACGCGGTGGATTGATATAACACTTCTTTAATTTCAACAGGTTTAATTCCATTATTCAATGCTGTTTTAACTACTTTCAAATAAAGTTTATATGATTGGTTTGTAATAAGTGTAGCAAGTATTACAAGAAATTTACTTCTTTTATCCAATTTACTTTCAACATTAGCCTCACCAAATAAAAAATTTCTAAAAAGTTCAATGAATTCCGGATCTGTGGTTTCCAGTTCTAAATTAAAATCAGGATTTAACTCTTTAATGCTTTCCAAAGCTTTTTCATTATAATTCATATAATTACCTCCAAACAATATTTATAAATTTTTTCCCAACTCATAAGCCTGATTAGGATAATCAGTCATCTCAATATCACTTCTTACATTACATCCTGTTGCAAGAATAATTCCCTTATTTTCATATCCCAGATATTTACATATAGTCTCATAATGATACTCAAGTGAACTCATGGTCCAATCAAGATTATCTGCCGCAGTTGCTAATAGAACAGCTTTTTTATCATTCATTAGTTTTAAATTATTAGCATAAAATCTATCTATGACCATTTTAATCTGTGCAGTCATTCCAAAATAGTATAACGGAGTACAGAATACAATCAAATCTGCCCCTATAAGTTTCGGGTTAAGTTCCCTCATATCATCCTCATGTATACATATAGAGTTATGGCGTAAACAATGATTACAACCAAGACAAGGATTTAAATCTTTAAATGCTGAATCAAATCTATATACCTCATGACCAGATTCCTCTGCGCCCTCAATGAATTTATCTGCAAGAAGAAAACTTGTACCATTTTTATGTGGACTACCTGTTAACACAACTATCTTCATGTACTCACCTCAAAGACATTATATTTTTTAAAATTATAAAGACCATAAAGATTTTCTCAAATAAGTTGATGATTAATGTATTTAATAAAGTTATTTAAATTCTTTAACTTTTTAACTTTTTAAACTACACATTTTTGCCAATTTCATAAATTTCATCATATACAGGACTATTTAACACAGCACCTTTCTCGGTAATGCCAGTTGCTGCGATTTTATCCTTAGGGATTGAACCAGGCAAACAATCAGTAAATGCCCTAAGGGGCCTAAATGTATTTTTTAAATATTTCTCATCCTCAATAGATGCAGTTACAATATAGTAAAATTCTTTATTAGTGATTTCATCATATCTTGTAATTGTTCTATCAATCAATGTCTTCATAATGCTATTCATACTAAAGAAATAAACCGGAGTTGAAAGTACAATTACATCTGATGCAATCATTCTATCTAATATCTTAGATACATCATCGTCTATTATACATTCCCCATTTTTTACACACTCCATACAACCACGACAATAACCCATATTTTTATCTACAAGATATAATTTGTCTACAGTATTACCAGATTCCTCCGCACCTTTTATAAATTGATCTGCCAATAAATCCGAATTTCCTCCTTTACGAGGACTTGATATAATATATAAAATATCCTTTCCCATATCTACACCACACTTAAGCCATTAATTATAATTATGTAATAAATATATATAAATTTTTATTTATTTTAATATATATATATATATTAAGTTTTGTAAAAAAAAATAGAAAACCCCACTAGGATTTTCCACATCTAAAGAAACCCATACTTCCCCATAAAAAAAATAGAAAAGATCCCGTTAAGGATTTTTCATATTTAAAGAATATTTATATCCGATTAAAGATGCAAACAAAGCAAATATACAAAGGATAGTACCTATTATACATGTCCAGTGAATACTTAAAGATAATAAACCATAGTATTTAGGAATAATCTCCACACTTCCCATTATCATAGTAAATATAATAATTAGCAGTGAAGAACTTGTTGATTGACCTATAACCCTAATAATCGTTACTGAAACAGATGCTGTTGGAGTATCCTCCGGTTTTACAGAACTCATTATCACATTCGTATTCGGTGATGTGTAAACTCCCATACCTACACCTAAAAAGATCATGGATAAAACTATAATAACAAGTGAATCAGGCAATCGTATTAGGAGGTCAAGTGTTACTAATGAGAACACTATTAATATTATACCTAATGATGCAATTTTTAAAGGATTTGCTTTATCAGAAAGTCTACCCATGTATGGGGAAATAACAATCTGTATAATTGGAGTAACCATTAGCAACAATCCTGCCATCTCCGAATTCCATCCTAAGATATACTGTAAATGATAACTTAAGACATAGGTTACAAAGTATGAACCGATATAAATTAGAAATGAGGATAAATTTGCATATTTAAATCTTTTATCTTCAAAAACTTTTACATCATATACTGGATTTTTAACACGTAATTCTAAATAATTCCATAGAACTAAAAGAAAGATACCTGAAATTAACATTACAATTCCATCAATATGGTTAATTGAAGTAAATCCATAGATTAAAAGAAATATTGTAATCATCCAAAGGATTCCGCCCCTAACATCAAATTTATCATTTTCCCCTATTTTCCACTCTTCGGAAATAAGAAGGTAAGTTATAGGAATGATTAATAAAAGAAATGGAACTGTAAATAAGAATATACTTTCCCAGCCTAAGTTATAAGTTAATATACCGCCTAAAGTTGGAGCAAGCACCAAACCTAAATTAACACCAGCAACAACAATACCAATTGCCTTTCCCCTATTTTCCTCAGGAATGGCTACAGCAACAATATTCATAACGGTATTATAAATAAGTGCTGCACCAACACCTTGAAAAGCCCTAAATAAAATCAATGACATTGGTGAAAATGCAAAGGACGTGATTACAGCACCAATTAAGAAAATGATGTTTCCCAATAAAAATGATTTTTTAAGACCCCACTTTCCAGCCAAATTACCTGTCGGAACTGCAAAAATAGCTACAGAAAATAAAAACGCATTAATTACCCAGTTTTGCATAAAGTTATTTAAATTAAATGCCTTTGCAATTGAAGGTAACGCAAGTGCTGGAACAACTGAGGTATAAGCCACAATAAATGAAGCCATGGTAGTAGTTAAAACCACAGTTATAAACTTTCTGGATTCCATTTTAAACCCCTTTAAAAATTATAATCTTAATTGAATATAAGTAATATTAATAATTAATACTTTCTATCATAAAAATAAAACCATATACCCTAAATTGATTGAGAAATTATTTTTTTAAATAAAAGGGAATTAAAAGTGAAATGGGACAATAAAAACCAAACATTAAAAAATATCCTCAAATAAAAACTATAACCCATGTTTTAAATTTGATTAATACTTAATAAAATTAAAAAAAAAGAAAAAAATAAGATATTAAAATCTTATTTTGATAGAAAATATTCCAAAATTAGTTAAAATTTAATAGGAATGTTAAAATCCTATAAAAGTTTTATCAAACCTTAGGATCTAGAATGTTTACTATAAATTATAAGAATTTGAAATTAGGCAAAAACGCCTAAATTCAAAACTCCTATAAACAACCCAAATATAATAAAAGCACATACAGATGCATTTTTAAAGAAAAACCCAAATGTTTTATTTTCAGGTATCTCGATATCCCCAGAATCATATTTAACTGTTAAAATTAAATATGCAGATAATATAACAGCTAAAAACATTATAGCAATACAGAAATAATTAAATATTCCTGCGTAAACACTTGTTCCAATTAACATCGGAACAAACAATCCGAAGAAGTTAGCTAATTGGTGTAAAGTAATTGTATATTCAATTCTTCTAGTTTTAACATAAACATGTCCTAAAACTACCCCCATTAAGAACACGCCAATAAACTGATAGAAATTCATATGGTAGATCATAAACATAAATGCAGATACTAAAACTGCAAACAATTCCCCATATCTACTTATTTTGTCAATTAAAACCTTTCTAAAGAAATATTCTTCAAATATTGGTCCAAGTAATATTGCATATAAAAAGGTTACAAGCATATTTGAAGATTCGAAAGTTTGAATTGGATTAACGGCATTATTAATAAACAATCCTTGAATAAAACCTGAGATGCTATATCCTAAAATCATTAATCCATAACCCATAACAAAATATGCAAGATATTTCAATAGACTTAAATCATGCTTTTTAGAATTTTTTGAATTAGGAATACCTTTACTTGAATAATGTAAAACAATTGCCCCTACAATAAATCCAATGAAATTATAAGCTAAAACTAAATCATTGCTGGGATTATATGTAAAAGACAATAATATTGATGGAATAAAGAACATTATCAAAAGTAAGAAGAAATAACTAAATCCAACTTTTGATAATATCCCCTTTTCCCCCTTGTAGTCAAAAGCTTCTTGATTGTCATTTTCAGTAAAGACATTATCTAAATTCGAGTCATTTATCAAAATAATCCTCCTTCAATCTAATGTAAAAAATATCTTACAACTAATTTAGATTCTTATCATATATAATATTTATTAGAAAATTTATAATAATGAAATCTTAAAACCTGATTAAAAAGCATATTTCCAATAAAAATATAAACAAAATATCAATCTATAGAATTGAGGTTTAAAAAACCAATAAGAAAAAATGAGAGCGAAGATTAGAAATCCGTGAATCAAAAAAATGTATGTTGAAATAAAAATAAGTTTAAAAAGGCAATAAAAACTAAAAAAAGGAAAAAAGATATTTAAAATAAATTTACATTTTAATTACTGGAAGCTGAATTTCAGTAAGTTTATCATCAGTTTTTTCAAGAAAACCCTTAATATAAACTTCTTTAGGTGAACCAATAATATCATAATTATTATCCACCGCATATTGAGCTAAAGCAGTATATGTTTCCTTGATATTCTCCCTTCCACCTTTATGAATAGTAGTTAATACCTTATGACCAATCATATTTGCAGTATTTATTAAATCATTACCTTTAACTAATTCCTTAATAGGTACTCCAACATCATATACAACCTTATCAGGTTCCGTATTTTCAGGAAGTTTATAGAATATCATGAAAGGATCTCCGGCAGTTTCAACTTCCTCTTCCTCTAACCATCCTGCTAATTTTGCAAATAATACTTCCGCAGCCTCAAGTGTTCCTTTATTACTGATTACTGCTATAAATTGATCGTCAATTGTCTTTTCCTCAAATTCCATAGTTTATTCTCCATTGATTTAATTAAATAAATTTACCTCAACTATTTCTCCTTCTTCAACAAGTTCAGTATTTTTAGATACATTTACATATCCATCTGCACGGGCAAGAGAGAAAATAGCTCCAGAATCTTTAAATATAGGTTCTACTTTACCATCATCATATTTAACTAATTGATATTGTTCCCTTCCAATGGCAGAGTGGATTCTTTTAGTAAGTTTGCCTTCCACCTTTTTAAGAGAGGATTCTTTTAAACCTAATAAAGAACGAATCGCAGGTGCAACAAATACATTGAATATTACAAGTGAAGATACCGGATTTCCCGGAAGTCCAATAACCAGTTTCTCACCTATAACCCCTAATATAGTAGGCTTACCTGGCTGAACTGCAATACCGTGAAGTTTAACCTCACCAATCTCATCCAAGACATGTTTTAAAACATCCCCAACACCTGCAGATGTTCCTCCAGAACATATTAAAATATCATATTCCTCTAAACATTCCAAGATTTTAGATTTTAACTGATTGTAATCATCTTTTACAATGCCTTTAATGGTTCCATTAGCACCAATAGATTCAGCAGCATTTTTAATCATATAACTGTTAACATCATATATTTTAGAAGGTTTTAATTTATCACCTAATTCAGTTAGTTCATTACCTGTTGAAATGATTGAAATATTAGGTTTCTTATAAACCTTAACAGTTGTAAATCCCTGAGCTGCTAAAACCCCAATTTTACTAGCGGAAAGAACTGTGTCTTTTTTAATAAGTAAATTGCCTTCTTTAACATCAGACCCTTTCTTACCAACATCCTGGGTAGGTGTTACACTAGTATACAACTCTACCTCATCACCATTTTTTAGTGAATATTCAAACATCAGAACAGAATCTGCACCTTCAGGTAAAGGTGATCCTGTACTTATCTCTACAGCCAAACCATTTTCAACAGTTTTTTTAGAATAAGAACCTGCCTCAAGAGCATCTATTACCTTGAGTACCTTAGGATTTTCCTCAGAAGCACCGAAACTATCCTCTGATTTAATTGCAAACCCGTCTTTTAATGCCCTGTCAAATGGAGGAAAGTCAATTTTAGCGTAGATATCCTCAAATACCACACGGCCATTACTATTTTCAATAGGAATTTCCTCGCATTCTGGTTCATAATACTTATTAAAATACTCTTGAATCAAATTTTTAGCATCTACTGAATCTTTAATATTTAAAAACTCAGTTCCCATTATCACACCTCTAAAATATTATCCAAAATAATTAATAGATTTATTATTTAATATAGACTTATAAAAATAAAACTTCTAAATAAATTATTTACACTACATACATATTATTAAGAATTAATTAATAAATTTTTATATATAAAAATAAATTCAAAACATGATTAAATTTCAATTAATTGAATATTTTAATTAATTATTAAGATTAATATTATTTAATATAGTAACTTTTTATAATATAAAGAACATAATATTAATACTATATATTTAAAATTAAATTGATTTTTATATGAATTATTAGGAAAAATTATATTTGAAATGGAGGAAAATACTTGGCAAATAAAAAGAACAATAACAATAATCAGCAACAAAGTTACAGAAGGGTTAGAACACCTAAAAATGGAGAAATAGCTGGTGTTGTTGAACAGATAATGGGGCATGGAAAACTTAAAGTTAGATGTGCAGACGGTTTTATACGTACCACACGTATTCCTGGAAAAATGAAAAAAAGAATATGGATTCGTGAAGGTGACGTTATCCTTGTAAAACCATGGGATTTCCAAAGTGAAGAAAAAGCTGATGTTATTTGGAGATATACCAAAACCGAATCCAATTGGCTTGAAAGAAAAGGATATTTAAAAATGTAAATATCTCTTTTACTCTTTTTTATAAAAATATTTTTCAAACTACCTAACTATTTTTAAATTATGTGATTATATGAAAGATAAAATAGCCAAAGCCGACGATGAAGTCCAGAAAATCATCTCCAGAAAACGTAAAAAGGGAGATGAAGATAGAAAAGTAGGTAGTGACATATTTGATAAAAGAACCCTTGAGACCTTATACAAACTAGCCAATCAAAATTATCTTGATATTTTAAATGGTGAGATAAGCACTGGAAAGGAGGCTAATGTATTAAAAGGCATTAAAGGTGATGAATTTTACGCTGTAAAAATCTATCGTATTGCAACTTCTGATTTTAAAAAAATGAATTTCTATGTAGACGGAGATCCTAGATTTAAAATAAGACTTAATAATAAACATCAATTAATCACAGCATGGGTAAATAAAGAATATAAGAACCTTGAAAGATTATACAAGGCAAAGGTCAATGTTCCAAAACCGATAACTTCCTTAAATAATGTGCTTATTTTAGAATTTATTGGAGATGAGGAAGGAAATCCCGCTAAAACTGTAAAATACCAAAAACCTAAAGATGTAGATAGATTTCTAGATGACCTGCTTAAAGAAACCTACAAATTTATCAATGATGCGAAACTAGTACATGGAGATTTATCTGTATACAATGTAATGAACTTTAATGAAAAACCAGTTATAATAGATGTTTCACAGTCTGTGACATCAGACAATCCTATAGCAAATGAACTATTAAAAAGGGATATTGGAAATCTATATAATGATTTTAGGAAACTAGGTTCACAGATGAGCAAGGAAGAGATTGAAACTGCTATTGGAGTTGAAGATGGTAAAATACTATCCCTAAAAAAATGATTTTTTTAAACTATAAAATATTATCATTGAAGATGTTTTTTACTTAAGTTACTTATTCTCAAATAATTTAGAATCATATTTAAAATTAAAATCCGATTAAAGAATTTTAAAATTCCAAATATGATTAGCATTTTAAAAATGAAACTTTAAACCCATATTAGATTGATAAATTTAATAGATGGATTTTGAAACAATTAGAAATTAATAAATATAACAATAAATAAATCTAGATTTGATTAATTTTATATTAGAAGAGGTGTATTAAATGGCAGAAACTGATTATTTAAAAATCCCACAGGAACGTGTTGGAGTTTTAATTGGAAAAGATGGTTCTGTTAAAAAAACAATCGAAGATACATTAAACACAATACTCGATATCAATAGTGATGAAGGTACAGTGACCATATATCCCCAGGAAAGTATGGAAGATCCTTTAGGTGTTTGGAAAACCAACTATGTTGTTAAAGCTATTGGACGTGGTTTTAACCCAGAAACAGCATTAAAACTTAAAGAAGACGACATGTATTTAGAAGTTTTAAAATTAACTGAGGCTGTTGGAAAAAATAAGAAGGCATTGGCAAGACAAAAAGGAAGAATAATTGGTAGAGGGGGAGTTACCAAAGATATTATTGTTGATATGGCTGATGTCGATATGGCTGTTTATGGCAAGACCGTTTCACTAATTGGTAAACTTGAAAATATTATGATTGCAAAAGAAGCGATCGAAATGATATTAAACGGTTCAAGACATAAGTCCGTTTACAGTTTCCTTGAAAATAAGAAACGTGAAAGAAAAGTCAAAGAGTTCAAGGAATCAATAGGCATTAGCCAAGATAAAATTGAACTTAGAGACGATTTAGACTGAATATAATATTTTTATATTCACTATTTTTTTAAAGTTAATCAACAAGAATTAGATTTTTTAAATTAAAACAAATAAACCTACTATTTTTAAAAACAGCGAAATCTCAACTCTAAAAACAATTTTAACAGGAATTATCGATTTAAATATTAGTTTTCATATACTCTTGGAAATATTCTTTATATATAAAAGTTGATAGAATATTTTATCTAAAAACTAATAAAAAAAATCTAAACATACACAAGAGTAATAATTTTTATTATAAATAAATTCGATACCATAATTAAAATAGTAATAGTAATATCATCTATTATTTTTAATAATTATAAAACTAAAAATATTAAAAATATATGAAAAATATTATATATAAAAATCAATATATGTATATGTAAGAGTAAAATAACACAATTTTTCATAATTTTTTAATGATTTTTTTTAGATTTTATTTAAATTTAATTTTTTTAAATAAAAAGATTACTTTTTTATTGGATTTTATGACTTATCGAAAAATTAGATACTCTTTTGTTTAGATAAATAATTTTTAAAAGGAGGTTCAATTTGTCTCAACAAGCATCAGAACTCTTTGAAAACTTTCAAGAATTAACTCCATCAGAGTTCTTTAGGAAAAATAAACAGATGTTAGGATTTTCTGGAAAAATCAGATCTTTAACCATAGTTTTCCACGAATTAATTACTAACAGTTTTGACGCAGCTGAGGAAGCAGGTATATTACCTGAAATCAATATTGACTTAAAAAGAGTCAGCAAAGAACATTATATTTTAAGACATGCAGATAATGGTCCAGGTATTCCGGAACCATTTATTATGAAGGTATATTGTACCATGTTTGCAGGTTCTAAATTCAGAAACATCCAATCCAGAGGTCAGCAAGGTTTAGGATGTAGTGGTTGTGTACTTTTATCACAAATGACTACAGGTAAACCTGCAAGAGTTATCTCAGGATATATGGAAGACGGTGAACTTAAAGGAGTTAAACTTAAATTTAAAATGGATGTTAAAAAGAACGTTGGTCTTTTAATGGACAGGGAAGAAGTGAAATTAGATCATACTGGTGTATGTATTGAACTTCAATTTAAGGATGTTTCCTATTCTATGGCCGAACAAGGAGCATTTGAATATATTCGTAGAACAATGATTGCAAACCCACATGCAAAGATTACATTTAGGGATCCATCTGGACACAAATACATATTCAATAGGGCAGCGGATGTTGTTCCTGTACTTCCAAAAGAGGTATTACCACATCCAAAAGGAGTAACTGCAGATGATATTCATTTCATGGCAAAACATACCGACAAAAGAAGTTACAAAAGTATGTTAACCAGTTCCCTTTCAAGAATGTCAAGTAAAAGAGTTAAAGAAATTGGAGAAATGACTGGAATTGACATGAAGAAACGTCCGAAAGATATGAAATGGGAAGAAGCAGAAGCTATTGTAAAATGCTTCGATAAAATGAAATTCATGGCTCCTCCAAGTAATGGACTTATACCTATTGGAAGTGAACAGATTGAAAAGGGTATTAGACAAATCTTAAAGCCGGAATTTGTAGAAACCATTACAAGAAAACCTGTAACTTATAAGGGTGGTGTAGCATTCATCATTGAAGCAGGTATTGCTTATGGTGGAGAAGCTGGACGTCTAGTTAATGATCAGAGAAAATCCGAAATTATGAGATTTGCAAATAGAGTACCTTTAACCTTTGATCAGGGAAGCTGTGCTATTACAGAAGCATTAAAAAGTATTGATTGGAAACGTTACGGAATTAAGGATTTTGAAAATTCACCAATTACATTATTTGTAAACATGATTTCCACACAGATTCCATACCTATCAACTGGAAAACAAAGTATTGCCCCTGAGCCAGAAATTTTACACGAGGTAAGACAGGCTACAATGACTCTTGCACGTAAGTTACAAAAACATATTAAACGTAAAAAGGCAGATAAGGAAAAAGCAATGCGTTCAAAAATATTTGAAGAGATTGTACCTGTTATCATTGAAGAATCTGCGGCACTTGGTGAGGTCGAGGTTCCAGACTACACCAAGGTTCTATCAAAAGTTACTAAAAGAGCTATTGCAGAGTTACTTGGTGAAGTTCCTGAAGAGGAAGAAGAGGAAGAGGAAGACGAAGCTCTTATCATGGAGGAACTTGACGAATACGGATATGCAGTAGATGAGGAGCAATCAAACCTCAAAAAAGAAAAATCTTCCCAAAGATTTGCAGTTTCAGAAGATGATTTAATCTATGAAGAAAGAATGAGAGAACAGGAAGAAGCTAAAGAAGCAGCAAAACAAGCTAAAAAAGCTAAAAAAGCTAAAGAAGAAGGTGAATAAATATGGCTGATGAGGAAAGACAACCACTAAAAAAACACATGCCTAAAGAAAAACGTAAAGAATACACCTATAACAAACTCAAATATCTTGGTCAGGATATTATCGATGATGTTACAAAGGATAAGATTCCTACATTAAAAGTACCTTCTAGGGGAACCGGTAATATCCACTATGACCCTGATAAAAGATACTATGTATTAGGTGATAGATACAGTAAAAGATCTATGGGTAATGTTAAGCAACTTAGAAAATTAGGCCAGATGGTTTGTACTGCTAATTTCTGTAAGGATCTTGTTCAAAGGGAAAAGACCGCTACCATCAGGGAAATGTATTATATTAGTGAAGGTTGGGGTGTTGAATTTAACACACAACAAGAATCCAACACTGTTGGAGAAGATTTGGAAGTTATGTTAGGTACCACCCGTGAAGAGTTAGGGCTTATGCCAGAAGAGGACGGTGCATCAGTTTATGGAGACATTACCTTAGAAGATGATGGCGTAGAGATTAACGCACTTAGAGCTGGAAAATCTGGTTATACAATTTCACCTACCATTGATGAAGTTGAATTTACAGCTTTAGGAGACAATGTGAAAAGGGTAATGGCTGTAGAAACCATGGGAATGTTCCACCGTATGGTCCAGGAACATGCATATGATAAATTTGATACATTAATCATAGGACTTAAAGGTCAAGCGGCTCGTGCTACAAGAAGATTCATTAAAAGGGTTAATGAGGAATTAGGTCTTCCAGTCTATATCTGTAACGATGGAGATCCATGGGGTTTCCACATTGGACAGGTAATTATCTCAGGTAGTGCTAAGCTTGCACATGTAAACCATGAACTTGCAACACCTAATGCTAAATTCATGGGAGTAACTGCCAGTGATATTATTAAATATGATCTTCCAAGTGATCCTTTAAAAGATGTGGATGTAATGAGACTTAAGGAATTAGCAAAAGATCCAAGATATCAAACTGATTTCTGGCAGACTGAAATCAAAAAGATGCTTAAAATCGGGAAAAAAGCAGAGCAGCAATCTTTCTCCAAGTATGGTCTTGAATATGTTATTGATGAGTATTTCCCAACAAAACTTAGAGAAATGGGTGCAGATTTATAATTGTAGGATTACAGCATAAATACAATATTAAACCAACTAATAAGTTTATAATTTAGCAAATAGCTAAAGAACAAATAAAAACACGATTTTTAAATCCATAATAATTTATATTATTATGGAATACTATTTTTTAAAGATGATAATCTTCATTTAAAAGCAATCTAATTTTTCTACAATATTATCAAAAAATATTTTAACTAATTTATTAATAAAATATAATATTATTAATTAATTTTTAAAGCTTTTTTAATAAAATATTAAAAATAGTTTATAATTTAGGACTGATTAAAAATGAAATCAATTGCTGTAAATGGAATTGGAACAATTGGAAAAAGAGTAGCTGATGCAGTTTCAGCTCAAGATGATATGAAAATTGTTGGTGTATGTAAAACAAAACCTGATTTTGAAGCTCGTGCTGCTATAGAAAAGGGTTATGATTTATATATGGCCATACCTGAAAGAGAACAATTATTTAAAGATGCAGGAATAGAAGTTGCAGGTACTGTTGATGATATGATTGAGGAGGCAGATCTTGTAGTTGACTGTACACCAGGTAAGGTCGGAAGAACCAATCTTGAAAAATATAAGAAAGCAGGTACAAAGGCAATATATCAAGGTGGAGAAGACCATGATCTAACTGGAATATCATTTAATTCATTCTCTAATTATGATGAGTCATATGGTGCAGATTACTCACGTGTTGTATCTTGTAACACCACCGGTCTCACACGTACATTATATCCGATAAGCCAAATTGCAGATATTAAAAAGGTTAGAGCAGTTATGGTAAGACGTGGAGCAGATCCAAATGAAGTTAAAAAAGGACCTATTAATTCCATAGTACCAAACCCACCTAAAGTTCCTTCACACCATGGCCCTGATGTTGGAACTGTAATGAAAGGCATCGATATTACCACCATGGCCCTTCTTGTACCAACAACATTAATGCATGAACATAATATTATGGTGGAGTTAAATAATGAGGTTTCCACCGATGATATTATTGATGTTCTTGATAAAAGATCAAGAGTTATTCTTGCAGAGGCAAGTATGGGACTTGGCTCCACTGCAGAATTAATGGAATATGCAAAAGAACTTGGAAGAAGTAGAAATGATTTATATGAGATTCCAGTATGGAAAGAATCAATTAATGTAGTTGATAACGAGCTTTACTATATGCAAGCAGTACACCAAGAATCAGATGTTGTTCCTGAGAATGTTGATTGTATACGTGCAATGCTTGAGATGGAATCAGATAATGAAAAATCTATTAAGAAAACCAATGAAGCTATGGGGATTCTATAGATTTTTTAGTTTTTTAATTTTTAATTAATTCTTTTTTTTTCAATTTTTAAACAATTTAGTGATTTTTATGGATAAAGTAATATTTGGACCTGCAGGAAAACCTAAAGGATATAAAGGCAAGGCATATGAGCCATGCGGTTATCTTAATGAGCGAAGACTATATGCATATGAATATCAATCAGGCCGCGGACTTAGAATTGGCGAGGAGAGTTCTAAAAAACTTAAAGCAGACTCTAAAAGAAATAAAGTAAAAGTTTCCATGCATTGTCCTTATTACATAAACATGTGTGCTAAAGAGGATGATAAAATCCGAAAATCCATTGAAAGTCTATTTAAATGTGGACAAGTTGGGGAATGGATGGGAGCATATAGATTAGTTTTTCATCCAGGATACTATACAAAACAAAGTCCTAGTTTAGCTCTTGAAAAGGCAGAAAATGGGTATAAAGGATTACTTAAAAAATGCGAAGAGGAAGGACTTGAAGATTACACATTTGCTCCAGAAACAACTGGAAAGAAATCACAGCTTGGAAATTTTGATGAGATAATCCACATGTGTGAAAATCTCGAGCATTTCGAACCAACTATAGACTTTGCACATGTCCATGCAAGAGGTGAAGGAATATTAAATAGGAAAGAGGATTATAATTCAATCTTCTCAAAATTAGAGGACCATCTCAATATTGAAAGATTACATTGTCATTTTACAACAATTGAATATACAAACAAGGGAGAAAAAAGACACCACACTCTAGAGGAGAATGACGAATATGGTCCTAATATTGAGGATTTGCTTCAAAACCTAATTGACTATGGATGGAAAGCTACAATAATATGTGAAACACCCAAACTAGATGAGGATGCAATTAAAATGAGAGAAATCTATGAAAGTTTACTATAAACTTTCCACATCCCTATTTAAACAGATTTTAAATATAAATCCCATAATTAATAATAGATAGCTAAAATAATAGATAATTCAAATTTTTTAATTTTAAATAACCTGATAAACAATCTATTTAATATAAATATTTTAATAAACCCCTAATTTTTCAAATTTAATCCTTTTTATAGATTATTAAAAAAAATTTAAGAATACTAAACCATTAAGTTTAATAGATAAATAGCATAAATAATAATTTTTATAAAAATATTTTAAATCATACAGAAATTAAAATAGAATTTTTTGATTTAAAATTTAAAAATAGAAATGAGTAGGTGTATTTTTTGAAATCAAAAAGTAAATCACAAGAGATAAAGGTTACTAATGTTAAAAAAGTTAACACCCCTACATTAGATGAAATTGAAGCAGAAAAAATTAAAATACAACCTGTAGGATACCCATTTAACTTTAATTTACTTGATGCTACACCACTTGAAATTTCTGATGAAAAATTATTTGAGGAATACGCTAAAGAGCAGTGGTTAGGTTTAGAAGTTAAAAAGAATTCATATTTATTTGATCAAAAAATAATACCAGATTATGGATTTAAAATTATAGAAGCTCAGCCAGACAATTCAATTATTACTGAAAAAACTCATATTAAAGTAATTGATGAGATAAAAACTTCACAGGAAATTAAACCTCAAAAGTACCATATAGATTTTAATGACATCATAGGCCAGGAAAATGCTAAGAACAAAGTGAAGATTATTAAGAAATATGTTGAAGAACCTGAGAAATTTGGTCAATGGGCACCAAGAAACATATTATTTTATGGACTTCCAGGTACTGGTAAAACGATGCTTGCAAAGGCACTTGCATCAAATCTTAATATTCCATTATATCTAGTTAAAGCGACAAGTTTAATTGGTGATCATGTTGGAGATGGTGCACATCAAATACATGATTTATTTGAAAATGCTTCAAAACATGCTCCCTCATTAATATTTATTGATGAGATAGATGCAATAGCACTTCACAGACAATACCAATCATTAAGAGGAGATGTTTCTGAGATTGTTAATTCATTGCTTACTGAATTAGACGGAATTAATCCAAATACAGGTGTAGTTACAATTGGTGCCACCAACAATATTCAATTTATTGATAATGCGGTAAGAAGCAGATTTGAAGAGGAAATTGAATTTAAATTACCTAATCTAAATGAAAGGAAAAGAATTCTGGAAAACAATATTACAAGCATTCCTATCAACATAGATATTGACATAGACAAAGTTGCTAAAATGAGTAAAGGAATGTCTGGAAGAGATTTGAAACAAAAAATCTTAAAAACCGCATTACACCATGCAATTGCAAATGACAAAACCACAATTGACATGAGGGATATTGAATATGCATTTAAACAATCAAAAATAAAAACAGTAAATGAAGTTAAGAATATGTATGAATAAATACATATTTTATCCTTTTTTTAATAATGTCTATTAAATTAAAAACGTTAATAATTAACTCATCTTTTTTTTAACCCACAGTATTTTAATAATAGGAATCTTTTAAAATTATGATAGTATCCCATAATTAAAATTATACTTTTTTTTAAAATTATAAAGTTTAATATAATAAATAAAATATAAAATTAGAGGCTTTATAATAAATACAATTATTTTAAAATTAATAAAAAAAGAGTAATAACTACTGATTCTCTTTTAAAAAGAATATTTCCGCAGCCCTTATTAAATCTTCATCACCATTACGGGCAGCTTGTTTAATATTCTTTGAAATATCAAAAAATATTTTATTAACTATTGAATTTGTTAAATTATCAATGATTTTTACACTACCATCTACATCAGCCAACTTAACAATAGCTTTTTCAGATTCACGTTGACGTATCTCTTCCATAGATGACCTTAAATCGGCAAGAATATTATCAACTTCCATTAATTTAAATGAATTTTTAAGTAAATCAAATTCATAATCGATTATCTTTTCCGCTTCTTCAACTTCTTTTTTCCTCTCAAGTTTAGTCCTTTCAGCAATTCCCCTTAAGTCATCGATATTAAATAGTTTAACTCCGATGTCCTTTACATCTTCTGAAACATCACGAGGATTAGCAATATCAATAATTACCGTTTTATGATTAGAATAATCCTTACCAATATCTTCTTTAATCTTATTTGTAGCATCAATAATTCTTTTCTTATCAATCAAGGTATGAGGTGAACCTGTTGCACTTATAATTACATCAGAAATAGGAAGATATTGATATAAATCATCAAAGAAGATAGCATTTCCACCTAATTCTTTAGCTAATTTAGTGGCACTGTAATAAGTCCTATTTGCAACAACAATGGCTTTTAGGCTCTTTTCAGCTAATGCCTTAGCTACAAGTGAACCCATCTTACCTGCACCAACTATAAGAACAATTTTATCCTGAAGATCTCCCAGATTTTCCTCTGCAAGATCAACTGCAGCGGAACCCATTGAGATATGGCCTTTATTGATGTTTGTCTTCTGCCTTACTTCCTGGCCTACGTGTATTGCCTTTGTAAACAAGGTATCTAAAACCTTACCTAAGTGACCTTCCTTCTCTGCTTTCTTTTTAGAATCTTTGATTTGACCCAAAATCTGATCTTCACCAACAATCATAGATTCTAAAGAGGAACTTAACCTAAATAAATGAAAAACTGAATCTTCACCAGTTTCAATTATAAGATTATCATTTACAGAATTTGAATCAATTATATCTTCAATACCAAAAGCATCGGAGTGTATATAAAATTCATGTCTATTACAAGTAGAGATTTCAACATATTCTGTAATAACAAATCTGTCTTTGAATTTATTGAAAAGTTCTTTTAAATCAGTATAAACACTTTCCATTGTTTGAATATCGGTTAACTTATAATCCACACGAATATTAATAATCAATAAAATTCCCCATAAAATTGATTTTAGAATAAAATAAAAAATATAATTCTATTTTTGAAAAAATATATTAAAAAACTTTATTATTTTAGTTAATAAATAAAAAGGATAAAAATATTATAAATCATCTATAAAAGATTTAACCTCGATTTTAGCGTTGTTCAGTTCTTTATTCTTTAACAAATCCCTGATTTTAGGATCATCCAAAATTTCATACAATATTTTCCTACGTTTTTTTGAATCACTTACCTTAGATTTAAGAAGCTTTCTTGCAAAATCTTGAAGTTCAATCTCCATTATATCCTCGTCACGGACAATAGATTGAATCTTTTTACGTAATGTTTTAGCCATAAGAGGACTTTTACCACCAGTATAGATAGAAAATTCAATATCCCCAATGAAAAAACTAGTGGGAACTATAACATTTCCAGAACTTGGATTGTCTGCCCTATTAAGAAGTTTGTTCTGTGATATTGAGGAGGTATAATCTGCAAGGGCATAATCACCAGTTGCGATAATTACAAAATCAGCTTTATTAACCTCAGACAATACAATATTCTTATTTTCCAAAAAATATTTATCATAATTCTCGTCATCATCAATATTTGTATGAATCTTAACAAGTCGAGCCCCTTTATCAAGAATTTCGGAATTTAAACTGTCACCTGCCAAAACAACATTAGCATTTTTATCCAAAAAACTATTAGCCCTACGGCAAGCCACCTCACCAGTTCCTAAAATAAAAACATTCTTATCAGAAACATCAAAATAAAGACTTAAATAAGCCATAACAAACACTTAATATAAAATTTTTCTAAAAAAAATAAAAAAAATTAATACAATTAATCTTCAACCTCATCCTTTAACTCTTTAACCCTTAAAACTTTAACGGCCATTCTTAAATCATTGTTACAATCATTTAATACTTTTTCAGCCTGATTAGAATCTATGTTAAAAGCATGAACGAGAGCCTCTACATTTTCATTATCATTGGATTTATTGCCCTTTCCAACAATTTCCTCTGCCATCTGTTTTTTCAATGTAAGATATTCATCTACACTCATGTCAATGCTACGCATAGACATATCCCTTAAAGGACATGGTTTAGAAGGTTTACAACACCAGACTAAAGAACCGAAACAGGTTCCCGGTCCTTCCCCCAATCTAGTTTCCTTTGCATATTTATTTTTTATCTCAATATATTCCTGTGGTGTAATACCTACCTCATTTAATGCATTTAAAATTGGGCATGGTTTAACTGGAGGACAACAAAAAGCTAATCCTCTTACATCTCCTCCCCTACAAATATGTGACGGTGCATTTTCCCAAGTCATTTAATTCCTCCAAAAAACTCTTAACAATCATTAAGATAAGATTTATTTAATTAATTTAAATTAATTCATCATATATTTTATAATTTATTAAAACAATAAACAATCCACTAAAAGATTACCTAGATAAACTCCATTTATCTTTATTAAAATTTCTAATAAATAATCTACCAAGCAATCATTCATAATATTAAAAACATAATTAATTATATTTTAAACTTATTTATAAAATTATTGTTAAATTTCAAATTATTAATTAATTTTAAAAGAATATAAAAAATAGTAATAGATTAAAAAAAAGTAAAAGTTAAAAATTAAACATTCTATTCTTGATTTCTTAACATGTCCTCTTTTTCAGATGAAGTAAGTTCTCCGACAATTTCTTTAGGAGTTCCTTCACTTATTATTTGACCATTTCTCATTAAAACCGCACGGTCACATACATCTAAAACAAAGTCCATATCGTGAGAAACAATTACAAATGTTTGTTTAAGTTCATCTCTTGCTTTTAATATAGAATCAGTTACAATAACCCTTGTAATTGGATCCATAGTACCTGTAGGCTCATCAAGAATAATTATATTAGGTTCCTTAATAAGTACCTGAGCAATTGCCACCCTGTGCTTTTCACCGGCACTTAATTCATCTGGATATTTATTTAATATTTCTGCAGATTGCTCCTGTGAGAATCCTACAGATTCAAGTACATGAAGTGCTTGCATCTTAGCAAACTCTGCAGGCAATTCTAAACTAATAGCATCGGACAAGTTTCCAAGAACATCCCTATAAGGGTATAATGAAAACTCCTGATGTAACAAACCGATATATGGAACAGCACGACCTCTAGCCATTGGACCTGGTTGACTCATATCTACCCAATCATCACCAACTTTGATCTCGACTTTACCTGAACTTGGATCAGTTAAACCAGCAATCATTTTGGTCAAAGTAGTTTTTCCAGAACCACTTAATCCCACAATACCCATAATTTCTTCCTGGTTAACTTCCAAAGTCACTCCGTCAACAGATTTAACTATACCTCTATCAATTGAATAATAATGTTTTTTAATATCATCAATCTTTATAATTGGACCGCCAATTTCATGATCCTCGACTTTTTGAGGTAAAGGCACAATCTTTAAGAATTCCTCAACAATTTCTGTAGGTTCTCCGGATTTATAGATTTCTCCATTTTCTAGCCAGATAACTTTATCTGCTAATTTTTCCATAACTTCCGGCCAGTGAGAAGTAATTACCATAGTAATTCCATTTTCTTTAACGGATTCCTTTAAGTTTTCATGGAGTGTTTCTGCTGTTTGTGGATCAAGAGTACCTGTAGGTTCATCAGCCAAGAATAACATAGGATTTTTAGCGATTTGTCTTGATAATACTACCCTTTGTTTTTCCCCACCACTTAAATCACGTGCAATGTGGGTGATTCTGTGACTCATTTCAACTTTATCTAAGATATCTATAGCCCTGTATAAATTCTCCTCATAATGTTCATTGTCATCATCATCCATAGCCTTAAGTACATTTTCGATAACTGTTGCCTCATCATATAAAGCAAAGTTTCTTTGTAACATAATAGCTATACGTCTTTTAAGGGCATGATATTGTAACCTATCAGTATCCCACATATTAATGTCTTTTGATTCAAGTGTTTTTCCACATTTAGGACATTTTTCACCTGCTTTTGAAGGGGATTCGACATGTAAACAATCAGGACATACTGCAACATGGAAGATTACATCTCCATCATCTGGAGCATATTCTTTGGTACCACGTAACATATTAATTAAAACAGATTTACCTGAACCACTACGTCCCAAAATTCCAAGTGTTTCACCTTCATCTATTTCAACATTAATATTTTTAAGAACTTGAACACCATTAAAGGATTTGTTTATATTTTTAAGAGTAATAAACTTCATTGATTCACCTTTTAATACCTATAATTATTAAAATAATCATCACTAGAAAAAAATATATATAATCTATAATAATTTCTCTTACATATACTTTAAATATTCTTATTTATAAAAATTTCTAAAAATCGAAAAAATTAAAATTTCTAAAAATTGAAAAAAATAGGAAATACAAAATATACATCAAGATATAATTAAATTAAAGAATTTAAAATATCTTATAAAAGATTTACAATAGTATTATTAAAATTTAAAAAAATCAATTTAATATAACCCCGTTATAAAATTTTGAAAATTGACAAATTAATAAAAATTTTAATTATTTTTTAAAAAAAGTTCGTTAAATATCAAATAAATAAATTTAAAATAATAAATCAAAGATTAAATAAAAACAATAATTCTTAAGAAAAATAAACAAAACAAAGCAAATAAAAAGATATCAAAATAAAATAGAGTCTAATTTATAAAAAGATGTTAAAGTTAGAATATAATAGTGAATCGAAAAACCTTAAAGATCTTTTAGATTAAAATCCATTTTACCATTAATAGCTGCACGAGCAATAGAAAAACCATCGGCACCTGCATTTAACATTTCCCTTGCTTTTTCTAGACTATTAATAGAATTATTTCCAATTAGATAAATATTAGTATTTTCTGATATATTTTTGACCAAATCTAAATCTGCCTTGAAAACACCATTTTTCATAGCATCCAAATGAAGATAATCAGCACCTGCATCTTCTATTAACTGAGCAATTTCCAAATTATTTACCCCATCAACATTTCCCCTCATTTTTACAGAGACTTCTGATTTACTTTTAGATGAGATCTCTTTAATATAATCCTTTAAATCTGGTCTTTTAAGCATTGCTTGACCACAGGAAATATTCTGCAATTCTTCTTGTCTGCAATGACAATTTATTTCCACTATATCAACAGAAGGTATTTTACTAATATCTATAATATTCTTGGTCCTGGTAGATCTTAGATTAACGGAAACCTTGACGTTATCATCATATTGTTTAATCTTTAAACTCTCTTTTTCAATATACTGATAAACTTGATTAAGAGGTATATTAAATTCAGCCCTTCCCCTTTGAATTATTTTATAACCTGCATCAATCGTTTTCTCATCAACATTAAATCCACCTAATGTTACCGTATCAAATCCATAGGGGATTAATTTTAATGCAAAGTCACCATCATTAATTCCTGCCATCGGTGCTAGAACCTTAATAAATAAAACGCTCCTAAAAAAAATTAGTTTATTAATTGATTTTAAAAATTATTTAAAAAAAAAGCCATATGAAAAAAATAATAATATAATGGAATAATATGACATAGGTTTAATTAGCAACCTTTTTCAATAACTTCAGTCCATTTTGCATTATTACCTTTTCTAATTTTTCTTAAACCTAAATCGGCCATATATGCTGCATCTTCAGCATTTTTACCTCGACCAATTCCTGCTTTAAGAGTAATTCCTATTTCTTCATCAATCTCTTTTAATATATCAATAATATCTTGTTCAGATAATCCATTACATGGAGCCATAAAATTATCTCCACCAATGAAGAACAATAAAGATCCCCTTTTAATTAACTTAGTCATTAAATAATGCTGTGCTTTATTTACCATAAAATTAGTGTCGAAAGCAGATTCCTTATCTGTTAAGGTTTCAGTAACACTATTAATATCAACATGTGCAACCTGAACATAACCCTCATCATCATTAGCAAGGGAATCGATAGCCAATATCTCTTTTCTATCGGAAGACTGTGCCCCACCTTCTTTTTGTAAAGCCATAGTTGCTAATCTTTGTGCTTCATGAGGTGTTTTTGCTGCACCAACACCCATACTAATTGTTATAGGATATCTATTTCTAATAGATCTTTGGATTCTTAAATGGTCTTCTTTATTAATACCATTTGTAATAGCCAACATATTGTCAAACCTTGTAAAGAATACAAGACCTTTTTTAGTTGCAAATTGTCTTTGTACATCTGCAAATAACTCTGACTGTAAAATTTGAAGGTCAGATTCATTACGAGGTCTTGGAGTTACTGTCCAAGGACCATAATTATCAATTTGTATCAATGTCATTTGAATCATATTATTCACCGTTAATAATTATATAATATTTATAGTATATAATTATTTTAGTTAAAGCTAAATTCATAAAGTTTATATTTAATAAATGATTTTGTAAAATCTAGAAATGTTATTAATAAAAATAAAATATTTTTAAATAAACCTAAGTTCTATAAAATTTTTGATTTAATCATTTCTAGACTTTAATATAAAATTAGCTAAATCCTTTTTAATATCTAAAGACTTCATCATAGTGTTAGTTACTCCAACATCCCCCACAATATCTTTAATTTTTAAAGACAAGTCCTTATCCTCATTATCTATGATTAACTTATCTACAAAGTCCTTATACATCTCCGCAACACCAATTGCAGATACATCATAACCTAATGCATTCATAAATTTACCTGCAGGACCACTGACAGGTTCAGTGCCTACAATAGGAGATACTGCCACAACATATTTGTCCCTTAAAGCTTCCCTAACACCATCAATAGATACAATAGGCATGATTGAAGTAATTGGATTAGATGGTCCAATAATAACCATCTCGGATTTTTCAATAGTTTCAATAAGTTCTGGAGCGGGAGGAACATCAGAGTAAACCACATCTTTAACTATAGGTTTACATTGTTTCTCTATTAAGAACTCATGAAAATCAAGTTGACCAATATCTGTTTCAATAACAATGTCAGAATCAACATCACTCATAGGAATGACCTTAGATTCAATACCCAAATATTTTCTTTGAATATCGACTATCTCAGATAAGCTGTAACCCTCTTCCAACATTAATGTTTTCTGAATCATAGTAGCCCTATCTCTATCTCCTATCCTAATCTTCTCAGGGGTTCCCATTTTCTCAAGATATTCGCTTGTGATATAGGTATCTCCCTTAATGCCATACCAGAATTCCTCGTCAATCATGTCTTTTAAAGTATAAAGAACAACATCAATGTCACCACTTACATATACCCCTGAGAAATAATTATTCTCCACAGTATTTACAATAATACTTAAATCCTTTAAATCTACAACTTCTTTCAAACCTTGAATCAATTTTGGAGTTCCGGTTCCTCCAGACAATACACAAATCATAATTTCACTTTTTATTTAATTTAAACACAAAATTAAAAATTTATTAAATATAAACTATAATAAAATAAAATCCATACAATCCCAGTAATTTAAATTTTAATGAAAAACATTTACTAAACTATTTAAATAACAAAGCTTTAGTCAAAAAGCTTTGAGGATCTTATTATAAAATCTTTACTTCCACATTTTGGACAGTTTTTAAATCTTGAAAAGGAACTAGGGATATTTTTACCACAATTAGGACATTCAATAAGATCACCATATTTTTTAGATTTTAATTGACCATTCAAATTATCAGAAATTTGATATTCTTCAAAAAAATCACCATTTATGAAAGACACTGTTATAAGCTCATTTCCCTCATAGTTATCTAAAATAAAATTAGCTATCTCCTCTTCATTTATTCCAAACTCATTTTTATAGAGAACAAATCTTTTAATCATAGATTGACAGTCACTACAATAAGTAGTATAAACATGCCCATTGACCTTACCTGCAATAAAATTAGAGGCTAACATACCTAAAGACATTTCCTCTACTTTCCTAGACTCAAAATCTAAACAGAATACAGTACTAGTTTCTGTTACTTCAAATCCACAATCTTCACAAAAATAAACAGTAGATTGGCCCATCCCATCACCTTCTTGGAAAATCAATAATTAGTCTTTAAAAAGACATGGTATAAATTTATCTAAAGCATTACTTCCGCATTTGGGACAATGTTCCAGTTGAGATATCCTTATTGGAATTTCTCTATTACATTTAGGACATTCTATTTTAGAATCCTTATCATAAACTTCCTTAAAAAATCCATATTCATTAGTTTTCATAAATGGATTGTTTTCTATTGTAAAAACCTTAGAAGGTTTATCTGACAAATCATTGATTAAACTGAATAGATCATCTAAATCTTTATCGTATTTTTCAGGAATATAAAGTTTGACAATACTTTTACAGTTACTGCAGTAAGATGTGAAAACCCTTCCATAAATTTCATACTTTAAGATATTAGGATAGAAATTAATGCTTGTTTCTACAAGTTTATCCGGATTATTTTCTATATAGAAAATTTTATCGGAATCATTAATCCTATATCCACAATCGTTACATGTAATCTGAACATTGCTCACAAGAATACCCTAAGTTATATTTGATAGATAAAAATAGACATTTAACAGAATAATAAAAAAATTCCTTTCATTCGATAAATAAGAAAAGTTAAATTTGAATTGGATTAATAAAATTAAAAAGTATTTGAGAAAATCAAATACCTATCTTAATTTCTAAATACATCGAATTCTTTTGGACGAAGTAATGGATGAATGTCACTATCCTCATTTCTTAAGGTATCAAATGCACTAAAACCTCTAATTATAACAACAGGTAAACCCTCATCAGCCTGACCTTGGATTAGAGATGCTGAGGCAGCAAGTTCATCAGCTGTAGCAACCTCGGTTGTTTGAAGTTCACGGCCATAAAGATCCTTTTCACCTTTTCTTTTCCATAATGGATCTATTCCTGAGCATCCGAGAGCCACTCCAACAGCACCTACCCTAAATGCCCTGCCTTGAGTATCGGTAACTATCACAGCTAACTCTTCACCAGTTTCCTTTTCCAATTGTTCCCTAATTTTTTTTGCAGACAAATCTGCATTTTCAGGAACAGGAGTTGCAAGACCATCACCAACATTTGATTCATCAATACCTGAATTTGCACATACAAAACCCTGTTTTGTTTCGGTTATAACAAAGTCAGGACCTACTTCAACTACCTCTCTTGCTTCCTGTATAATTGCCTCAACCAATTTAGAATCTTTTTTAGATTTTTTAGCAATCAATATCGCATCTTCAGATGGTAGGATATCACCTAATTTAATAACATTACCTTCGGATTTAGAGACCAATGTTTCAGCAACTAAAATAATATCCCCATGTTGAAGTGTTTCACCTTGTTCTTTTAAAGCATTTAAGATTAAATCCGCAATATTATCTCCTTCTTTAACTAAAGGAATTCCTTTTAAACCAAATAATTCTATGCTCATAATATCATCACTTTAAAATTAATAGATTATTTATAAATTCCATTTTTTAAAAGTTTCTATTTATTCTGATTTATAAAATAGCCAGAAACAACTATTAATGAAATGTTATTTTAAAAAACTAGTTTAAATATAAAATTATAAAAAACAAGGAAAAAATAAAAATAAGTTTTATTTATTTGCTAAGCAAATAAATCAGTCTAAAGTTTAGGTGACAATGCAACAGTATCCCATTTACCGTCATAGACAGAGGCAACAGAACTTACCGGATGTTCAAAGTCAGCGAATACTCCCTGATTGAAAATGTATTGTGCAGCCTCTTTGCTTGTAGATGCATCATATTCAACCATATGAGGTTCCTGATGTTCATAGACAGAAATATATGCTGCCTTACCATATTCCAATTTTTCAACACGGATTTTAGAATCGGTGACAATTCCAACATATGCCTCATACTTATCCTCATCTGTAGTGTTTTTTACGACACCAGCAATTCTTGGAGTATGATAATCATCCTTTTCATAGTCCATAGTTAAAAGAGAATATGCAAGGCTATCACGGATATTCATACCTAAAGCCAACTTGTCTGCAATTACATCTGTCTGTGAACCATTTGAGACAATAGCCAAATCATTTACAATTCTAATACAATTATATGTTATATATGGATTTTCAAAAATATCCTTCTCAAAACCTTCTTTTGGAACAATAGCTGCTTCCTGACCAAATACCTTAGCCTCTCTATTTGGAAAATGGCGGCTTGATAATCTATATGCAACAAAAGGTTTTCCATCAACATTCATACCTAAAGATAAGATTCTTCCCAAATACATTAAATACCTCCAGATTAAAAAGTAATAATCAAAGTTAGATTTATTCTATAAAATATTTATTATTTTCTTTAAAAAAAACTTATTTATAAAATTTAGAAAACCGTTTTCATAATAAGATACTTACTTTTAAAAAAAATAGATAAATAAAAAATTTAATTCCGAAATCATACAATGAAACTAAAATTAGCTAAAATAGTCATTTATAAAAAAAAATATAACAAAAATTAAAAAAAAGATAAAGATAATTGATTAATAATCAATCAACCTGAATTCTGCTCTGAAGGGTTTCTTACAGCTTTATCAGGAGAGAAACCTGCAGGAGTAGTAATGTAAATTGTTTTAGCCTTGTTATCTACGTTAATATTTCCCTCATCGATTACCTTCGCGTGAATAGCAATCGAATCATCCTGAATATCTGCAGACATATCCTGACCATTAACCACTACCTTTTGAAGTCCATTAACTGGAAAAATATAATATTCGGAATTTCCACTTGTATCTGTTACATTTGGTTTACCAGTAGCATCGGAAGCTTGTTGAGAATCTGATACATCAGCTGTACCTGCAAAACTACTGGTAACGATCACAAATATTAAAATGGTAAATAAAATATCAATAAAAGGAACTAAGTTAATATTAAGTTTATCTTCTTTCAATCTTTCCTTCCTTGATTTAATATCTAAACTCATCTTATCACGACTTTTAAGTCCAATCAATTATTGTTTAAGTTTACTTTCAACTATCTCAGAACCAACATTACACATCTCTAAGATAATATTACTAATACTTTTCTCTAACATACTTGGTTTAAAGGAGATTTGAATGTTAGCATCAGGTTCAGATATTTCACGGACATTAACAATACCTTCACCTTCCTGTAATGATTGAATTACACAAGGTAAATTCTCGGTTACCCTGATTTTTGCTACGGCATAATTCCAATTAGTCATTTTAGTAGCCAATTCAATCTTATCCATTTCCCTTTCAATCAATATTTTAATATAGGTATATAAAGGAGTTAAAACAATAGCTACAGTCAAACCTGCAATAGTAGTAATCAGTGCAGTATAGATACCTCTAGCCATAGCAGTTGGATCAGGATTTACCCCCAATGATCCAAATGTCATCCAAATACCGATAACAGTACCTATTAAACCTAAAAATGGAGCAAGTTCAATAATAGTCTTTATAGTATCTAACCCTTTAGTCATTTTACTGGTTTCTACAATAAAAATCTGTTCCATACTTTCTTCAACTTCGGTTTTGTTTTTATAACCAATCTTCAAAGCTTCAGAAATAATTCTAGAAACAGGGTTTTTGTATGGACTAATTTCCTTTAAAGCTTCAATAGCTCCTCCTCTTTCCATGGCAACAGACACTACCCCCATAATCTCAGTAGCATCTATATCACTAATCTTCCTAAGATAATTGACCTTTTGAAGTGAAGTGATAAATCCCCAAATTCCTATAAAAGTAATAATATAGGTAATGATACCTCCTTGTTGGAAGAAATCAACAAAACCAGATATTAAACCAGTAATTGCTTCTATTATCATTATTTTCCTCTCTAAAATTAAATGTTATAATTTAAATTATAAAATTAAATTAAATTAATTAAAAAAATATAATACAGATATAAATATCTCATTATTTATTTAAATAGATTTTCTTTACACTCAACAAAATAACAGAATAGAACAAAGCAAATTAGAATATTCAAAGACTAGGACAAAATTCAATCTTTAGATTTGAAGAGACACTTAAATATCAAATCAATTATTATCATTTATAAAAACATAATTTCATCCAAATCCCGTCAAAATAAAAAAAAACATGTTAAAAAATTTATTACTCTTTCATTTTTCTAACAGTATTCCAGGATCTTCTTACAAAATCTGGAAGATCATCATATTCAAAATTAGATAAAAATTTCTTTGTATTAGGATCACTTGGATAACCAGAGCCAATTCCCCCTATATCAACATAATCCCTATTGATTTCTTCAATAATCTGATCCCTTTTAAATTTAGCAATTATTGACGCTGCTGCAACCTGAATATGATTGGTATCTGCCTTATGCTCCGCAATAACCTTCGTATCCTCTCCAACTTTCTCTTGAACTTCCCTTTGAAAACGCAATGGTTTTACATCAACCGCATCTATGATAACTTCTTCGGGTTTTAATCTTTCAATAAGCTTTATCATTCCAATTTTTTCAATTTCATTAAGATTTACATCCTTAGCCCTTAAATTATCAATATCACTAGCACTTATAACCACAGTATCATATTCAAACATTTTAGATAGTTTACGAGCCAATACTTGCCTTCTTTTAGGTGTAAGCTTTTTAGAATCCTTGACACCCATTCTTTCAAGTACATGGTTCATTTTTTCAGGAACTATAACCCCTGCAATTACCATAGGACCTAATACCGGACCTCTTCCTGCTTCATCAACACCCATTATATCCATATAAATACCTTAATACATGATAGAGAATTAATTAAAAAAATAAAAAATCTAGTTAAAACTAGTTAAAATAAAATAAAAAGTAGAATTAAAAAAAATAAAGAATAAGAAAAATAGATAAAAAATCTATTTCATAGCTCGAAGACGTACTTCAGGTTCTAATGCTAATGGTTCTGCTGCAACAATAGCTGTACCTTTAGCAACTACTGTCATTGGATCATCTGAAATGGTAATAGGTACTCCAACTTCATCATAAATCCTTTCTTTAAGACCACGTAATCTTGAAGTTCCCCCAACAGCTACTGAATTTTTATAAACACCCATAATTAATTCTGGAGATAATCTTTCAAAGATTAAATTTAATCCGTCAACAATATTTTGAATTACAGGTTCTACAGCATCTGCAACAAGCATGGAATCAATAACGATTTTTTTAGGTCTGTTTGTTTCTAATGATTTACCTACAACCTCAACAGATAAGTTTTCTAAGGTTTCACTACAGTGAATCATACCAACTTCCATTTTAGCAGCTTCTGCATCATGAATACCAATAGCGACATTGTATTTTTCAGCAATTAAATCCACGATTCTGTTATCAATATCATCTCCACCAAACCTTACGGTTTCAATATCTGTAATTCCACCAAGTGAAATTACTACTAAATCAGTGGATCCTGCACCAATATCAATAATCATAATACCATTAGGCTCAGCAATAGGTAATCCTGCACCAATAGCTGCTGCTAATCCTTCACTAATAACAATAACTTCATCAGCACCAGCTTTTCTTCCAATTTCTTCTGCTGCGTTTTTTTCTACTTCTGAGGAATCCCCTGGAATACCAATAACAATTCTTCCAACATTTTCTCCCTCATTAATACCTATTTCAATTGCTTTAATAAGTAAAGATTGAGCTTGAACAATATTTTCAATAACTCCTTTTTTAAGAGGTCTTACTGCAACAATATCCCCTGGTGTTCTTCCTAACATCCTTTTAGCTTCTTCCCCAACAGCTAAAACTGATGTATTATCATCTTTTTTAACAGCGACAACAGATGGAATTTGATATAAATCAAATTTATCGCCAGCAGGTTTTGCAATTACAGTATTTAATGTACCTAAATCTATACCTAAACAATTATTAACGGTTGATTCAACTGGGGAATCTTTAACATCATCATTATTTCCAAAAATGCTCATATTAAGCCTCCATGTCAATATCTTTAAAATCTATTACAAATATTTTATTTGAAGTGGCAATATCTTGAACTGTATCTACATCTTTATCTTTATCAACAGATATAAGAATTGTTTTTAAAACAACTTCACTTACATTAAACAGTGGGTTAAATGCCTCCTTTAGGAACTTAGGTAATTTAACTTTGGAATTTATATCTGTTTCAATAAAACCAGTAGTTTGATCATCTAATAATATACCAAATTGAACTCTAGCTCTTTCTATCTTAGCTACAGATTGACGGACAGTATCCTCAGGACCTACCATGACCATAAGGTTAGGCTTTTGCTTAACATATTCTGGAGTAATTTTAATATATGCCCCTCCACCTTCTTTACAATCTGCAGAAAGCTTTTCTATAATATAAGAATTACCATACAACATGATAAAATCAAATTTTTTGTTGACTCTCTCATCTTCTAAAGTTACATGCTCTCTAAATAGAATCTTAACTCTATCCCTAGAAGATATAGCATCATATGCAATGTCATCTATTAACTTATCATTACCAGCCATTACACACCATAACTTTTCGGAAGCAACTTTTTCCTCTGATTCCTCCTCATTGGTTATTCTTGCAGCTCTTCTTAAGGCTTGAATACTATCTTCAATCATCGTATACACACAGAAAACTATTTTTTCAGTAATTATATTGTAAATCTAATAATTAAACATTAAAACTTACTTAAATTCATTTTCCTGCAATTTAAACAAAATATAAAAACTACAAAAAAATAAAAAATCATTTATTAATAGACTATTATATTATTATAATGTTAATACATTATATATATTTAATGATTTAAAAAATTAATCAAATAAATATATATTATTAATCTTTATAAATTAAAATTTAAATCTAGAAAATACTAAAAAATAGGAAAAATAAAAGGGATATTTCAGTAAATAACCTACTAATTTTTATAAAACTAAGAAAATAAATATAAATTAAGTATTTTATCCATTTTTTTATAATTTTACAATAATGAAAATCAGGATTTTAAAAAAAATTTACATCAAATAATTTTAAAAAATGATAAAAAAATTATAAAGATAAAATAGAAATTAAATTGAATATAAATCAAATATTTATTACTAAATTTAAAACATGACAAAGATTTAAAAATCTAATAAAAAAGATTAATAACCGATTTTTAAAATATTTAAGAAGGAGTCATAATGAAAACTAATGAAACAGGAATGAGACATTTTATTTCGATACCTGATTTTATTTCATTATTAAATATGTCATCAGGTTTTCTATCTATAATTTGTGCATTAAATAATAATTTAACCTTGTCAGGATTATTAATTATTTTAGCAATGTTTTTTGACTCAATAGATGGTTGGATAGCTAGAAAAATAGGTAGAAATGATAGTTATGGATTTGGAAAAAACATTGATTCCTTGTCCGATGCTATTTCATTTGGTGCAGCTCCTGCAATATTATTCTATTCAATAAACTCAAATATCAACCTGGAATTATCCGTCATTACAATATGTATAAGTTTATTTATGGTAATCTGTGGAGTTCTTAGACTAACCAGATATAATGTAATAGCAGATAAAACAGACTTTAAAGGATTTGTAGGTTTTCCTATCCCCGGAATAGGATTCATTTTAGCTACACTCTATTTAAGTGGATTATACAATATTTACATTGGAATGGTCCTAATGATTATTGTATCAGTTCTTATGATCAGTAATGTAAGATATCCTAAATTTGGAAACAAACCGGTTTTATCAATTGCATTAATATTAATCATATTAATGATATTTAAATTACCAATGATTTATGGAATAAATATACCTGCATTGATTTTACTTTTAATAACATTGTTCTATCTTATTAGAAATATTTTCTAAATCTAATATTTTTTATATTTACCTATGAAATGTTTCATTCCCTAAGGGTTTGGTAATATGGGTAAATTAAATAAACAGCAATCATTAAAACCATTAAAGAAAAAGAAAAAGAAAAAGAAAGGTTTACTTAATAGGATTACTGATTTTATAAATGATTTTTTCTCAATAAATAATGATGAAAATCTGGAAAAATCACATGAAAATTCAAACTATGATACTTTTTTTGAATATAGTGACTTTAACAATAGATTAAGTTATGAGGAATATTTAGAAAATGAATTTCTTAGAAAATATAATGATAAAACTAAAAGGCATAAAAATAAAGAAGTCCCAACAAGAAGCACCACTGAAAAAAATGATATGGAATATCTAAATAAACCTAAAAATAGAGAAGTCCCCACATTAAACACTACTGAAAAAAATGATATGGAATATCTAAATAAACCTCAAAAGAAAAGTCAAAAGTCGAAAAGTTTTAAGGATTCCCTAATGTCAAGGATTAATGAATATGAAAAAACAGGACATTTCGGATTCGATCTAAAAAATGATGAGAAAAAAATCATCGGAATACTAATTTTTACAATAATCTTCTGTGTAATCCTAGGTGGGGCATACTATTTCTTCATATTTGAACCAATGAACGAAGAGCTGAATAATGAGAAAATTGCCAAAATAGATCAAATTCACTCATTATTTAAAGGGCCCCTAGCAGATGCAAAAGAGGTGGAAGTTTTAGAGGACAGTATAAATAATTGTAATACCAGTTACCAGGTAAAGAATGTTGATGTTTTAAGGCCAGCTACTGCCCTGTGGAGAGATTATCAATATAAAAATATTAATGAAAGCAAAGACGTTGCAAATAGAGTAATTTTAAGTTATGAAAATAATAAAACAGAACATAGTATAATTAGTGCAGATGAAGCCATTAAAATAGTTCAAGACAATGACGGAACCGTTCTATCCAATATCAAATTTAAAAAACCAGATACAGTTGCAGTGCCTATTGAAATTTCAAGGCTCCAGGCAGGAAACGGTTTGATAAAAACAGGTAGTAAAATTGATATTTATTCAATAAATTCAAGTGACTATTCAAATAATGAGGGATATAATGAAAGCTATAATGAAAATACAAATAGCAGCCCTAATTTGACAGATGAAAATACAAATCAATCTACCACTATTACTACAGATAATATAAATTCAGAAAATAGTGAAATTTCAGATAAAAATCCTAAAATAAGCGGTTGTACAGTACTTGCAATAATGAGGTCCAAAGATAGTGGTACAATAAATAGGAAGAATGAGGAATTAAAGACCATCAATACAAATAACAAAAATTTATCTAATGAAAGATCATACACATACACCCAAGATGTAGAGGAAACTTTAAAAGAAGAGGCAAGTGGAGAGTATAGTGATGAGGAAACAGATTATGCATTAAATAATTACGGACTTAAATTATCAGATTATGAGAGAATATCAAATATTGGGGAATTAGACTGCCAATACTTAATATTAGTTGAAGTCCCACGTGAAGATGTGCAATTCATATTAGATAATATGGACCATTTGGTTTTAACAATCCCAGTAGATAACGGACCAAATTGGATGATTGAAGAGATTAAACAATCCGACAATTAAATAAAAAATATAGAAATAAATTAGAAATGTTTATAAAAAAAATAAGATATAAATTAATTTAAAAATTCAGGATTAAATAATATGAAAAAAACAACAATTATAGTGATAATTGCTTTATTGATTATTGGATTATATGCTGCAACTGAGACCACATATTATTCCAGTAAAGTTATATTAGAATCTAACGTAGATTCTCCTGTTATTCTAATCCCCAAAATAGGTGTAAATGAAAAGATTAATAATCATTCAATTTCTGAAGGGGTTTATCATGAAAATCTTTCAAGTGATCCGACATATGGTGATGTATTGCTATTTGGTCATAGAACATTGTTAGGTTCCCCATTTTTACGTTTAAATGAACTTAAAAAAGGAGACATTGTTACATTAGAGTGGCCGGGAATTGGTGAGGCGAATTATACCATCTATAATCAAACAATAGTTCCTGCCGATGCAAAGATAGACATTAGCAATAATACTCAAAGGATAATCCTCGTAACATGTAACCCAATTGGTTCTACATCAGAAAGATTAATCTGTGAAGGTAATTTAACAAGTAAAGGCCCACTAAAAGAAGAGACTATAAAAGATAACCCCCATAAAGATTATGGAATCTATATTACACTCGGATTTTTACTATTTGGTTTATTAATATCATTTGTATATAAAGATGATAGAAAGTACATATTAACTACTGTGTTAATCATAACGGCATTTTTAGTTTATTGTATTATACAGCCACAATCTGTAAATATATTTACCTCACAGATTGAATTTATTAATCAGATATTTACATTAGGAGTTTAATAATATGGACGTTAATGAAAAGTATTTCTCAAATATTACTTCAAGAGAAAGAGCTATATTTGAGGGAGCAATTACAATGGGTGCATTGTTTCATCAATTTGTAGGAACACCTGTTAACAAAGATTCCAAAGAAAGCTTAGAGAATGCAATCAAAGAATCTTTAGAACTACAACCTGCAATAGAAAAGGTTGATGCAAAAATTGATTTAAATAGATTAAATGACGCGTTAAGTGATTTTGAATATACCTCATTAAGTGGGGATATGTTAGATATTAGAATACATACCAGAGTGGACAATGTCAAAGCAATCATTAGAATAGAGTTTATTGAAGAGTTAAATTATCCATTAATGTATGTTGAGGATATTGAAGAATTATAATAAATATCAATTTATTTAATTCTTTACCATTATCCATTAAATCATAGATTGTAAAATATCATATTTCCAATTAATTCTAACTTTAAATAACACTTGTTTTATTTCCTAACTATTTTATAAAAAATGTAAATACTTATTTTTTAAAATTAGATAAAATTAGATTAAATAAACTTATTTTTAATATAAAATATTTTAATAAGAAGATTTGAAATTTTTTCAATAAAAATAGAAACAATAGAAAAGATTAATAAGACTTATTTTCAAAAAAGTGAAAAAAAATTTAATAAAAAGCAAAAATAGTTAGATATTATAGGAGATAGCTTTTAAATCAACAAGCAAATCCCTAATATTATCACGGCTAATATGTTTCATTACAATAACACGAATAGCTTTAGGATAGAATGAAGTTGAAACTCTCCAACCCCTTTGTTCAAGTAAATCTGCCAAATAGTCAGTGTCAATATCTTTATGATAAAAAGCAACAATATTTAACTGAGGTTCAACTACAAGATCATAGCCAATATCTTCAAGACCTTCTTTTAACATCATAGTTTTATCCATAACATCTAATGCTAATTTTCTATAACCTTCCCGACCTAAAGATTCCATTACTGCAAGTGTGGCAGCGGAAGATGCTCCACTACGAGTTCCAACAATAGTAGATTGCTCTTTTTTAGTAAGATATGGGGCTTTTACAGCCATGACATCCAAATATTTTTTATCCCTAAATAGAATACATCCTGAAGGGATTACAGAAAGACCCATCTTATGTGGATCAATAGTCATAGAACAGACAGCATCTAAAGAGAAATCAAATTTAGGAAAATCATATCCTTCTTCTTTTAAAAACGGAATTACAAAGCCACCGAATGCTGCATCAACATGTAAATATATATCATGTTTTTTAGCAATCTCAGCAATCTCTTCAACATTATCTATCAAACCCAATTCGGTAGTACCTGCAATAGCCACAATAACTGCAGTATTCTTATTGATCTTGTTTTCTAAAGAATTAACATCAATCAAATAACCATCCATATCTGCTTCAACTACTTTCATACCAAACATGTCTGCAGCTTTTTTAAATGAAAAATGAGCAGACTTAGGCACTATCATTTCCGGTTCTGTAATATTTTTATAACGTCTTGCATAGTTACGGGCAGCCCTCATAGCCATAAGATTTGCTTCGGTACCACCAGTAACTATATGGCCATATGGATCATCAATAGAAACTAATGAACCAATCATTTTTATAGCTTTATCTTCAATAGCTTTTGTACCTGGAAATAGACCAGGATCACCTAAATTAGAATTAATAAATTTATAAAATACTTCTTTAGCAATAGGTTCGGCCTCGGTACACATTGAACCAAGAATTCTACCATCGGAATATTTCATATCCTTTTCCTGATATTGTTCTAATTCTTCAAATATTTCCTCTTTAGATTTAGGTTTTCTATCCATAAAATTACCTTAAAAATAATTAATTAAAAAAAGTTAAAATGAGCTCTACAAAAAAATCCCATACCACTAAAGGTAGGCCCAAATTGAATAAATAACTAATTTTTACAAAATTAAATAAAAAAAATAAATAATTGTTTAAGATAATTAAAAAAATTAAGATAAATAATTATTATTTAAATAAAAAAAATAAGAATCAAAGGATTCTTACCAAATTATAATTTTTTTCTTGCAGCATCAAGAATGATTTTTTTCTCAGCTTTAGCAACAGTACGTCTTACATCAGCAATAGCATCGGTATTAGATGAAACACTAGTAATTCCGAATCCTACTAATTTTTCAACTATATGAGGTACACTACCAGCTTGACCGCAAATACTACAAGTTACACCGTTTTCAACACAGATTTTAATTGTTCTTTCAATTAATTTCATTACTGCAGGATGCTCTTCAGTATAGTTTTTAGCAACAAATTCATTGTTACGATCAATAGCTAAAGTATATTGAGTTAAGTCATTAGTTCCTAAACTTACAAAGTCAATTCCTTCTTCAATATAATCTTCAATAGTTAATGCTGCTGCAGGGGTTTCAACCATCATTCCAAATGCAACATCCTTCTGAGGAATAAGACCTACTTCAGCACATAATTCCTTAGCCTTTCTAAGTTCTGAAACACTTTGTGACAATGGAATCATAATACCTAGATTAGTGTAACCCTTTTCATGAAGTTTTTTAATAGCCTTAAACTCACATTTAATAATCTCAGGTTCATCTAATTCTCTTCTAATTCCTCTCCAACCTAACATTGGGTTATGTTCCACTGGTTCGTTTTCTCCACCTTCTAAGGTTACAAACTCATCAGTAGGTGCATCCATGGTCCTATACCAAACCGGCTTAGGATAAAACTCATCAGCTACTTTAACAATATCATTTACTAGTTTATCAACAAGTTCATCCTCTTTTCCATCAGTAATGAATTTTTTAGGATGGACTCCAAGACCTAACATCATATGTTCAGCTCTAAGCAAACCTACACCATCTGCGCCGGTAGCTGCAGCTCTTTTAGCAGCTTCAGGCATACTTACATTTACTTTTACATCAGTAACAGTAATTATTGGAGCAGTTACATTTTGAACTGTTTGGTTTGATACATTTGAGGATGCCTCTTCCTCTGCCTCAAGAAGTCCTTCATAAACTAAACCTTTTTTACCGTCTATAGTGACTTCCTGTTTATCATTTAATACATTGGTAGCTTCACCTGTACCTACTACACAAGGAATTCCAAGTTCCCTTGATATGATGGATGCATGGCATGTTACTCCTCCCTCATCAGTAATAATTCCAGAGGATTTTCTCATTGCAGGAACCATATCCGGAGTGGTCATGGTAGTTACCATTATGTCTCCATCTTCAATTTTATCTAATTCATCTAAATCAAGAATGATCTTTACAGAACCAGATGCCATTCCAGGACTTGCACCTAATCCCTTAATAATAACATCTAAATCAGCAGTAGAATCTGATTTTTCAATGTTATTATCTAATGTTGTAATAGGACGAGCTTGTAATAAGTAAAGTCTTCCTTTTTCAATTGCCCATTCGGTATCCATAGGTTGACCATAATGGTTTTCAATTGTTTTACCCATTTCAACTAGATTGTTTAAATCTTCATCGGATAAAACTCTTTCATTACGTTTTTCCTCAGGAACATTTACTCTAATACTTGTACCATTCTCATCATTTGTATACATGTATTTCTTATCACTAACAATGAGATTTTCAATCTTGTTATTAGCCTTATTTACATCATAATGATCAGGGGTGACATCACCAGATACAACTGCCTCACCAAGTCCCCATGAACTTTCAATCATAGCGACTTGTTCACCGGTAGATGGATTTACAGTAAACATGACTCCGGATTTCTCTGCTTGAACCATTTGTTGGACGCATACTGCAATATATACCTTATCATGGTCAAAATTATTTTCTTCTCTGTAAAAAATAGCTCTTGCTTCAAATAAAGAAGCCCATACTTTTTGAACATATTCCACTACTTCATCTACACCTTTAACATGTAAATAAGTATCTTGTTGACCTGCAAAAGAAGCATCAGGTAAATCCTCTGCAGTAGCAGATGAACGTACAGCAACATCTGCCTCTTCCTCACCAACACTTTCAGATAATTGATTATAAGCTTCAATAATTAAAGTTTTAATATCCATAGGCATTGGAGTATTAACAATGATAGATTTAATTTCATCAGCAGCTTCTTGAAGGGCTTTAGTATCATTAACATCTACATTATCAAGTATATCCATAATAGTTGTATTAATTTCAGTGTCATTCATAAATTTTTCATAAGTTTCAGATGTAATAACAAAACCCGGTGGTACTGGAATACCTGCTTGGGTTAATTCACCTAAGTTTGCACCTTTCCCTCCAGCAATATCAATGTCATCTTTACTTATTTTTTCAAACTTTGCAACATAAACCATCTTTTTGCCTCAAATTGTATTATTATATGAAAATAATATATAAATATTCAATAAAGTTTAAAAATTGTAAAATAACAAGAATTAAGTGGAAATAGGCTTGAATTCTTAATCTCTGAAATTATACAAATTTTAACTGAATGAATAATACTAAATTAAGAATCTTAATAAATTTATAAAACTAACTCTTGACCTTTATCAACAGTAATTCTAGTTCTTGCAGGTAATTTCATAGAAGCCCTTTTTAAAGCTTTTTTAGCAGCTACAAAATTAGCTTTGTTACAGTCAATAGTAATGATCTTTTGACCACGTTTAACAATAGCTTCAACACTAACTGCTTTACCAAATGCATTTCTCATACCACTTTGTACCCTATCTGCACCTGCACCAGTTGCCATAGGATTTTCTCTTACAATTTGATGTGGGTATGTTCTAATTTTTAAGTGGTAACCGAATCTACCAGCTTCTCTAATCATTAATCTGTTAGCTGCAATCCTAGCAGCTTCTAATGAATTATGTGTAATTTCAGCACCTTCTTTAACAGATAAAGTTACTGAAATTGGGAATTCGTCAGTTAAGTTACCCATATCATATTGAACAATTCTTGAATTTGGGGTTTTTCTAATATATTCTCTTCTTGTATAAGCGCGAACCATAATAATCCTCCGATAAAAAAATTTGTTAAAAATAACTTCTAATTATTAATGATAAATAGCTAAAAATAAGCTATATAAAATTTAGTAAAATTATAAAAAAATAACATTTACCTTCATTAATTAGATAAGATAATTATTTATATTTACATAACCATTAATAAAGGTTATCATAAAATAAGATTATAAGGAAATTTTAATATAAATTTCTATAATATAGATTATTATATTTTATAGTATATTAAGATTTTTACTAATAGGAAATATTTAAAATAATTCTAGAATAATAAAAATTATAAAACAAAAACCAATTAAATTAAAATGATAATAAAAAATATTAAAAATTATCTAAGCTTGTATAATCTTAATTAAAAAATATTAAATTTATTAAAATTAAAAATTTAAGACTCATAAAAAAGACGATAACAATAAAACATAAGTGATAATATGGAAATTAACTCAGAGTTAACAATCAAATATAAGGATAAAGAATCAGCCAAAATATCATTTGAAAGTTTAAAAGTTGATAATGAGGGATTTGTCAAATCTAAATTGAATAATGATACTGTTGAATTTGAAATAAACAGTGATTCATTAGGATCTTTTTTAAACACAAGTGATGATTTGATTGCATCTGAAATAGTTGTGGAAAAAATAATTACTACTTCTAAAAAAGATTAATTTGTTGCATGTCAAGAATTAGGTTTAATAAATACTTAATCCCTTAAAGATCAATCTTTAAAAATACCATTAAACAAGGGATTGCTTATTAAAATTTTAGATAATGATTAAAAAATAGGGATATTCAACAATATCTGATAACCTTAAACAAGATAAATGGTTTTTAATTAATAATAAAAATAACAGGACATGACAATTTTATTAAAAAAGGAATTATTTTTAAACAAACAATATAAAATTTAGATATTTTACAATAATTTTTTAAATAAAATAAAAAACATAATATTATATATTATCATTTATAAATTTATATAAACACTAAACATATTTATTAAAATATTATTTTTATTGAGCCTTAAAAAAATTAATGGAGATATATTATGAATTGTCATTATCATCCAGATAGAGAAAGTACAAATAAATGTTCTATCTGTGGAAAACCAATCTGTGCCGAATGTGGTATGGAAGTTGGGGGAAATATTCTTTGTAAAGACTGTGTTAACGATTTAATCATGGATAGTTTATCATCAAAAGCATCTGATAAAGTAAATCAGAAAAAGATTGAAGAAGAACCAAATGAAGTCGAAACAATTAAAGAGGAACCTGTAATTAACGAGGAAGTTTCTGAAGTAGAAACAGAACCTATCCAGGAGGATACTCCTATTGAAGAGACCACACCACAAGTAGAACCTGACAATGAGGAGGAAATTATTACAAAAAATAATACAGAAGAGGTAAAAACCGATAATTTACAACAGGCTCAAATTAAAAAGGACAATACCATCCATCAAGAATCTCCATCAATGTTCAATAATGATGTAAATTATGAAAATACTGTTTCTTCACATCAGGAAAATTCCGAAAAACAAAAAGCATTAGAAGACAAATATGAGAAGTATCTAGATGATCTTTATTTTGATGAACCTGAAAAACACGAATTAAGTTTAAAAGAACAACTTGCACAGGATAAAGAACTTGAAGAAATAGCTCCAATTGAAAAGGAAGAAAATAATTATGATAATGAGTTCAATTATTATGACGAGGAGCCATATGATGAGGAACCTGTATATGCACCAAAACCTAAAGTATCTAAAACCCATAATGATTGGGTTCCTGAGAAAGAAAGAAAACCAAGATCATATAAAAGAAATGACTTCCACAGATTACCTAAGAATAAAACTAAAGAACCCTACTCAGTTTTAGATATTCTATTAACCATAATATTAATTATCCTAATATTGTTCGTTGTATTCTATTTAGTTTACTTATTCCTATTATCTAGTACCTATCCAACATTTTTAGATGCATTGATTGGATTAGTTACTAACCCTGGAGAACTATTAGGAAGTTTATAAAAATCAATTCTTTTTTTATTTTTAATTAACTACTATTTTTTATACTATTTTTTAACCAAATCAAATCAAATTTTTAAATAATTATTTTATTGGCTTATCCATTGAGATTCAGATTTATATTAAAATCAATGATTAATGACTTATTTTACGATTACAATTTAATAAATTTAAGATTAAAGAATAAAATCAGACATAACGGATATAATTAAAAAAAACTTTAAAAACGGCTTTTTATGTGATTTAATTTAAGAAAAAGATATTTAAATAAAATTTATAAAAGAATCAGGTTAATTATTAAAATAAAACTTAAAAAGTAACCAGTAAAACATTAAACAATAATAAAACAGGTAGATGAAAAAAATAGTAACCAAAATAAACATGAAAAAATAGCTGATAAAATAAGTGAATAAAAAAAGAAATTAAAGAATAGATCTATTCTTCAGCTTCTTCTTCCTCTTCGGAATCATTGGTCCTTTTTTCAAAGGTATCAACAAATTGAACTTTGTCTACATCCATGTTATCCCAGATATCTTTTGCTATTCTGAATCTAGCAAGGGTAACATCCATGTAAGATTTTTGATCAAATCTGGTAATTTCATCTAATTTTATGTTAACGGTTTTATCATCAAAGTCAACTTCGGTTTTATCAATATCCATGTTAGGATATGCATAGTGTAATTGAACCATACTTTTTACTTTATCCTCATCATCTTCAATAAGTTCTTCAACTTTAATGTTGTAGTCAAGATGTTTACCTGCTAATTCGTGATTGAAATCAACTTTTACTCTTCCACCACTTACAGTTAAGATTTTTCCGTTTTGACCTTCAGCGGTAATTCTCATACCAGGTACAGGATTCATACCTTGTTTTTTAAATTCCCTCATTGGAACTAATTGAACTAAACTAGGATCTCTTTGACCGAAACCGTTTTCAGGATCAACTTTTACTTCTTTTTCATCTCCAACTTCCATACCTACAACTGCTTCATCAATAGCAGGTAATAAATGATTTCCACCGACAACTATTGGAATTGGAGTGTATTCTTTATTTTGTTGAGCAATTCCTGCTTTTTCTGCAACTTCTTCATAAGTTGTATCAAAAACGTCTCCGGTTTCTTCTATTTTTCCAGTAAAGTTAACTTTAATAAAATCTCCATTTTCTATTGCCATAACTCGATTCTCCTATTAGTAATTTTATTTTTAAATTGATCTAACACATCTTCATTCTTATAGTCTAAGATGCGTATAGTATAAGGATATTTTTCAATATAATTATAAATCATATCTTTATTTATTTTAGTTTCCAATATACTTAAAACCCTATGTTTATAATTTGATGAGAAGCCATAAAGTAAAGAATTTTCCAATTGCTCTAAGGTTTCAAAAGGATTTTTTTCACGGGTTTCAATTAATTTAGAAGCTAATTTCTCATTAAATAAGTTTAAAGAAGATAATTCATCAAATGACAAATTATTTGCATTATCTAAAATAGTCTCCCAATCACGAAGATTATGTAAAGGAGCATGACCTAACTTAACCTCTCTTTTTAATACAGAGATCGTTTCCTTAGGCATCATATTCTGAACTTTATCAAAATTATTCTCTTCAACAGATTGACGAATCAAGGTTCCACTTACACCTTCAATACGTTTTACAAAAATAAATTTATTTTTAAAGTCAAAACCTATTTTTTTTAAAGATTTAGAAAAGGACACTATAACATAATTATCCTCTTCCAATTTATCATGCATTATAACTTCGTTAGTATCCATATCAATAATTTTATAAGGTTTAGGTGAAATTCCATGACCTAAACTAATACGATTTAATATATCATCTATACCGTCAAATGGTTTATATCCCCTTGGAATATAATCTGTATTTAAAGCCTGAAACATTTTACATAAACATAAAGAGTATTGTCCGGAACCCATTATACCCATCGGGGGACCTTCCACCACAATATCCGCACCGACATCTACAGCAATCTCTGCCCTTGAACGTCGATGCAATATATAAGGTAAACCTCTACCACTTCTCTCAAACAATCCAGGTACAACTGCAACAAAGATTCCATCAGGAACATGTTTTTTTGCAATTTTTAAACAATGGAAATGTCCATTATGTAATGGATTATATTCAGTAAAATCGGATATTAAAGGTTTTAAAGACTTTTTATTATAATCATCACCATTATCATCAGATAAACTAGTTTTTTTTGATTGTGATAATTTATAATCATTAAAAAAGGTCTTTCTATCCTTCCTAATAATTTTCTTTACAAAGTCATTTGAAGGCATAATAATATATTAATATACTATATTTATAAAATATTCTATTAAAAGATTACCATAAGTTTTTAAATAAATTCACAATATTCCGGAAAATGAATAATTTAAAAAAGATTAAGAATATGAAGACAATAATAAAAAATAAGAAAAATCAAAAAAGATAGGGGAATAATTTTTATGAATGATTTAGTCTTAGAAAATTGTAAACTCATTGGAAAAAAAGGAGAATACACAATTGGAATTGATAATGGAAAGATATCCAAGATTTCAAAACTTCCGCAAGATTCAGACAATACAATAGACATTAAGGGACAGATTGTATTGCCTGGACTTATAGACCCCCATGTACATTTTAGAGATCCCGGATTAACATATAAGGAAGATATGAAAAGCGGATCAATGGCTGCGGCAAATGGCGGTTTTACAACTGTAATAGATATGCCGAATACAAAACCTAAAACAAATACATTAAAAGCATATAAGGAAAAGGAAAAAATTATCAAGAATAAATCTATTATCAATACACTTATACATGCAGGGATAGGTGATTTTGATGAGATGAGGAAAATTGAAAAATTAGACCCGGTATCCTTTAAGATATTCATGGATTTAGAGGAGGACAGCGAACTTGAGGAAGATTTCCTAAATATATCAAAATTAGATACAGATCCCATTATAACATTACATTGTGAAAATAGAAAATCTGTAATTGAAAATACTGAAAAAGTCAAAGATAGGAAAACTAATTTACCGATAGACCATATTTATGCAAGGCCAAGTGAAGCAGAGGATATAGCTGTAGAACAAGCAATTGATTTAGCTAAAAAATACAATGTTAGAATTCATATCTGCCATTTAAGTAGTAGAAGATCTTTAAAAATGGTTAAGGATAATCTATCAAATATAGATATTAGCTATGAATTTACTCCACATCACCTACTGCTTGAAGGAAATTCATTTAACAAATTTGGAAATATAGTTAAAACAAATCCCCCACTAAGATTATATGGGGAGAACATAACAATTAATGATTTAAGTAAAGATTCCATTATCGGAACCGATCATGCGCCACACAGCATTAAGGAAAAGGAGAATATGGTATGGGATTGTCCATCAGGTATGCCTAATCTTGAAACCGTTTTAGGTTTAATGTTGACCGAGGTTAACCGTGGAAATATACCTCTAGATTATATTCCAAGGATTTTATCTGAAAACGCAGCTGAAAGATTCAACTTAAAAGGTAAAGGAAAAATTGAGGAAGGTTATGATGGAGATTTTACTATAATTGACTTAAATAGGGAAGGAAAATTTGATCTTGATAAGTTTTATACAAAAGCCAAATTTACGCCATTTAACCAGATGCCATATAAAGGACAGGCAACTATGACAATATTAAATGGTGAGGTTGTAATGGAGGATAATATAATATTTGAATAAACTTTAAATATTATTTCTACTTTTTAAATTTATTTATACATATATAAAAAAAATCAATAGAATCTGTTTTAAAACATTGATTGACTCTTAAATCTAATTTTATCTGAAAAAATAACATATTGGATTACACCTATTAAAAATTAATAATATGATTTAAATTAATTCTTATAGTTTAACCTCATATTAGAAATAAAAAGAGCCAACATAATTTAAAAAGTAAATCCAAAGATCAATTGTTTTGAAAATAAACATACAAAAAATCAATCAAAATCAACTTCCAGTTGATTACTACTTTTATTTAAATAAGATTTAAAGAAATCCCATATTAAAATTCCTTATTCTAAAAAAATATGGGATTTATTTTATGACATATAGATTAACAAAGTTAAAAACTATATCCGAAAAATTTCCGTTGATTAAATTTATTTGGCATTAAATAAAATAAGAAAGAATAAATTCACTTTAAAATAAAGATAGGAAATTTCAAAAATATTAATAAAAAACTTTGATGAAAAAAAGGATACAATTATAAAACAAACCTAATTGTTAATAAAAATTATAAAAAAAGTATTATCTAACCAGTAAAAAAAATGAATAGATGGAAAGAATCCACCTAATTCAAATCTATTTCATGCATAAAGCGTCTTCAGGACATGCTTCCATACATTTACCACAAAGGGTACAGAATCCAGCAATAGGTAAATTACCTTCATCTTTAACATGTAACATATCATAAGGACAAGCTTCTACACAATCTCCACATTTATCACATTTAGATGGGTTAGCTTGGATCCTGTTTCTTAAAACTGTTTCTCCATCAATTTCAACTTCAAACTCATCAAAGATTAAAGCGTCATTAGGACAAGCAGCTGCACAAGCACCACATCTAGCACATACAGCAAATGAAGGTTCCTCATCACTTGCAACTTGTTCTGGTAATTTCATACCAGTTTTGGTAACTACACGAATTGCTTCGGTAGGACAAGCTATTGCACATGCACCAACGAAAGTACATTTTTCAACATCTCTTGAAACACCTAAAGCTTCTGCAGGTGTAGCTTCTCCATATTCAACATCTAAGGATATTGCATCAACAGGACATAATTGTTCACATAAAGTACATGCTGCACAAACTTCAGGAAGTTTGACAGATAAAGTTGCACCTTTAGCTTCAATAAAGTCCCCAGGACAAGCTTCTACACAAGTATTACATCCAATACATTTACTTGCATCAAGAGTGAATTCTTTAATTTCTTTGGAACGTTTAACTGGATTTGCATTTTCTGAAATAAAGACTGCATTCCAAGGACAGGTTTGGGAACAAACTCCACATTTGAGACATTTAGTCTCATCAATAGTAATAGATTCACCAACAGCAGGTAAAGTAATTGCTTCTGCAGGACATTCATCGACACATGTTCCACATCCAACACAATCTTGGATATAGATAGGTCCATCAATGTTAATTTCTCTACTAGCTGGTTCAATAACTCCAGGGATTCCAATAATACCCATAGGACAGATATCTACACATTGTTTACACATTACACAGAAACCATCAATAGGCATTTTAGCAGAATCATTTAATTCAAGTGTTTTTGGAGGGCAAACATCTACACATTTTGGACTTCCACCACATTGATCACAACGTGCTGGATTATATGAAATTCTTACTTGAGTATGACCTTCTTTATCAACTTCTACTTCATCAATAGTAAGTGCACCATTTGGACAAACTTCAGCACATTTAGGTTCGCCACCACAGGTATCACAAAATATGATTTGTTTATCACCTACTTGAATTGCAGATGAAGGACAAGTACCTTCACAAGCCCCACATTTAATACAGTCCTCTTGGTTAACTATTATCATTTATAATTACCCCTTAGAGTTTTTTAACTGTATTTCCATCACTATCAATAATTTCTAAAGAGGAAAGTCTCATTTGACTGTCCATAGTATGGGTAGCACAAGATAAACAAGGATCGTATGCTCTGATAACCATTTCCATTAAGTTGAAGATAGAATCATCTACTTCTACACCAGGTTTGATGTATTTTTTAGCAACTTGGTCAATACCCATTTCCATAGCAGGGTTGTTTTGAATAGTTGCAACAACAATGTTTGCTTTGGTTACTAATCCATTATCATCGGTTTTGTAATGGTGGATTAAAGTACCACGAGGTGCTTCTACAATACCTGCACCTTCACCAGCAGTTCTTTCGAGTTCATCTGGGAATTTCTTACCGGATAAATCTTCACCTAAAGCTACTTCAGCACATTCAGCACTAGCTAAGATTTCTATTAATCTAGCCCAGTGGAATAATAAAGGTTGTTGAGCATATCCGAATTTTTCACGGAACTCGTTTAATCTTTCTTGAGCAAGAGGTGCTTCTTTAGGCATGGAATCACAAACATTAATCCTTGATAAAGGAGCAACTCTGTAAATACCTTCAGGATATCCTAATTCTTTAATGTAAGGGAATTTTAACCAGGAGTAAGGTTTTACATGTTCTGCAACAATGTCTTGGTATTCTAAATTGTTGTATTCATATTCAACTTTACGACTGTCTTTAGCAGTAATCCTTACATTACCATCGTATACATCCCATTTACCATCTTTAACTAAACCGCAGTGACGGGTAGCACCGAAATTACCTAAATCATTAACTAAGTCCATTTTTTCTTCAAAAATAGGAATAGCTAAATCTAAAGTTTTTTGAGCTAAGTCTACATTTTCTTTTGCTCTTTCGAGTAATTCTTTTTGTTTGTCTTCAGATAATTCAGTAGAAATACCACCAGGGGTAGATGAGGTAGGGTGAATTGGACGACCACCAATAGCTCTTACCATTTCAAGACCGTTTCTTCTAATATTAATAGCTTGTAAAGCTACTTCAGGTTGATCCTTAATAATTTGGAAAACATTTCTAGTTTTTCTATTTCCATTAGGGATTATTAAATCTGGAGCGGATAAGAAGTAGAAAGATAATGCGTGGGAGTGCATAAATGAACCCCAGTTCATGATTTCTCTCATTCTGTAAGCGGTTGGTAAGATATCGTCTCCAAATCCGTAAATTTGATCAACAGCTTTTGCAGCTGCAAAGTGGTGTTGTACATCACAAATACCACAGATTCTAGGAACTAAACGAGGTAATTCTTCTGCAGGTCTACCTTGTAAGAACTTTTCAAATCCTCTGAATTCCATAACATGTAATCTTGTTTCTTCAACATTTCCTGCGTCATCTAAAAGAACAGTAATTTTAGCGTGACCTTCAATACGAGTAACAGGTTCCATAGTTAGTTTTGCCATTCTATTCTCCTCCTTTTTGCATTTTCATTGGGATTAATGCAGCTGGTAAAGTGTATGTGTAAAAAGTACCAACTAAATCATCTAATTGATTAGCAACTTCTTCAGGATCAACAGTCTTATCCTCTTCAACACGGTAATCAGAAGCGATTGCACTAATCATTTTAGCACCAGCATCAATGATTTTAGCAGTAGGTCCATAACATCCTCTACATGGAATTGCAATAGAAGGACATTCAGCACCACATAAGGATACTGTAGCAGGTCCTAAACATACTAAACCTTGAGCAATTAAACATAAATCATCTTCAGGTTTACCAATTTCCATTTGTCTTTTAACAAAGTCCATAGCTAAACCTTCAGGTGGTTTTTCTCTAGGACAAACTTCACATAAGTTTGTGGTAGGTAATTCAATTGTTTCACCTTTAAGTAAAGCAAGAACAGCTTCAGCAACAACATCGGATCTTGGTGGGCAACCAGGAATAATTAAGTCTACATCAATTACTTCAGGTAATGGTCTTACTCTGTTTTCTAAATGAGGAACATCTTCAGAAGGAATAATTCCATCAGGGTTTGGAGTAGTGATAGAGTTAATATAAGCTTCTTCTTCTAACTCTTCAGTAGTCCATAAGTTACCAAGTCCAGGAATACCTCCGTATACTGCACAGGTTCCGTAAGCCATGACTGCTTTAGATTTTTCTCTTAAAAGTTCAGCCATTTCTCTGTTTTCATCGTTTCTAATTCCACCTTCAATAATACAGATATCTAATTCAGGAATTTCATCATATTTAGTATCCATTAAAACAGGACAGAATTCGAAATCAGCTAATTCTAAAACATCAATTAAAGATTCGTGGAAATCAGCAATGGATAAGTGACATCCAGAACATCCGCCTAACCACATGGTTCCAATTTTTACTTTTTCATCAGCCATAATTTATCCTCCATTATTAAGCATTAATTTGTTCTTTTAAAGGTGAAGGTCCTAAATCTTTAATTCTAGCAACCATCATTCTTACTGTATTTGCGAATTTTTCACCTTCAGAAGCGGAAATCCAATCGTGGTATAATCTTTCTCTTTCAATACCTAATTCTTCGATTAAATTATAAACGATTCTCATTCTTCTGTCTAATTTATAGTTACCTGCATCATAGTGGCAATCTCCCATGTGACAACCAGTTACAAGTACACCATCAGCACCTTCTCTGAATGCTTTTAATACGAATTGTGGATCAATTCTACCAGAACACATTACACGAATAACTCTTATATTAGGTGGGTATTGCATCCTAGCTGTACCAGCAGTATCTGCTCCACCATAGGAACACCAGTTACAACAAAACATTACAATTTTTATATCATCTGCCATAGAGTTTAACCTCCTCTATTAAAAAATTTACCAATCTTTTCAAAAACTTAAGTTTTTAAAAATATTGATTTCTCTCTTATAAAATCAACCTATTCAATTAAATATAGAAAACCTGAAAATGCAGAAACTAATTTTCAAGAAATATATTTTCATGAATAAATCTCCGTACCTCAATGAGCTAGCTCAGCATTACATTAATGTACTATTACAATATTACTTCTAACTTTAATATAAATGTTACACGGAAATTAAAATCGAAACATTTAAATAATATAAAAAGATTTTATGAATTTTTAAATTAGAATATGTTTAATAAAAAATGAGAAAAAATTGATAAAATTATAAAAAAAATTATAGATAACTAAACATAACCCCATAAATTTATAAAAATGAATTTAATTTAACAAATATAGTTTGTTATACTACGAATGAATTAAAAATTATTTATTTTAATTGTTCCAATATATAAAATTTAATAAAAAAAAATTATTTTAACATTGAAATAATAAATAAAATAATAAAAAAATTAAAAAATGCTAGACAAAATTAAAATAAAACAAGTAATAACCATATAAAATATTGTATTACATAAAACAGGTATGAAAAGTTAATCCCACATATAGAAAATATAAAAAAAATAAAAGAAGTGAAAGAAAATTACATTCCCTTTACACTCATATCTATCATTTTTTTAGTATACTCTGCAAGAGCAGGAGGTAATCCTGTAATGTCCATATTTAAAAATCCTCTTACAATCATAGATGCAGCCTCTTCCTCGGTAAATCCACGGGAAGTAAGATAGTAAATTTCATCCTCATCAATCTTACCTACAGCAGCCTCGTGAGATAATTCAAGACCTGATGAATTAGCCTCAAGGATAGGTACCGCATATATAGATGCATCATCTGACAATACAAGACCATTACATTCAAGGTGACCTTTTACTTCAGGTTTTTCACCTATTAAATGACCTCTTGCATAGATTTTAGACTGATCATTTGCAACAGTACGTGAAATTACTTCGGCAGAACTGTTTTGACCATATAAATATGCCCTTGAACCAACATCAATATATGAATTTTTTTGACCAGATAAAACACTTTGGAAAAGAGCCCTTGAATTATTACCCTCACAATAGGTTGTAGGGTAAGACTGTACAGAGTGAACCGGACTGGTCAAAATATAATTATTTATAAATGTTGTATTATCCGCCTGTTTAATTCCAGTTCTCGGACGAACTTCTACCTGTTCAGCCCAGTTATGAACCATGGTAAATGTTAGTTTTGCACCAGGTTTAAGGTAAATCTCACTTACACCTACATGAAGTGCTGATGATACATCATCACCAGTTGCACAACCAGTAATTAGATGCAATTCTGAATTCTCCTCAGCAATAATAACATTATGTGCTGTTTGCATAATATCCTTATCTGCAATAAACATACAAGCTTGTACAGGGAAGAATTCCTTAGTTCCTGGAAGTGATCTTACAAAATATCCATTGTATTCTCCTTCCTCCTTTTCCCTTAAAGCTGCCTCGGCAGTGTATTTATCCTGATCTGATTTAACGGCATTCCAAAGATAATCTTTAACCCAAGGATATTTATCAAGTGCAACACCTGTATTCATTACCTCCACATCACTAGATAATTGTGCTGTGAAAATGTTACTTTGATCCATCTGTACAAATGAACCTGCCCTATCTTCCTGACTTGTATCAACACCTACAGACAATAAAGTATCTTGGTCTTTTTTAGCTAAATCATCCAAATCATCTATAACATCAAAAGCTGAAATATTATCATTTGTATAATTTTCAATAGTAATATCAGTACCTAATGGTGCTTTTTTATTTTTAGCCCTTTCAGCATCTTCATAAACATTGCGCACAATTAACACATCCTGTAAATCCATTTTCTCTAACATCAGCTAAAATCTCTTCAGGGTTACCTGAGCAAGCTATCTCACCATTCATTAAAATATGAGCTTTATCTGCTTTTACAAAGTTTAAAATATAACCTAAGTGAGTAATAAGTAAACCTGATCTTTTACGTTCACTCAATTTCTTTTGTTTATCCAAGATTACATTTAATTCCTCTGCAATCAATTCGACATTCTCAATATCCACACCTGAATCCGGTTCATCGAACATTGTGAAGTCAGGTTGTTGAGCTAAAAGTTGTAAAATCTCAGATCTCTTAACTTCTCCACCAGAAAATCCAAGATTAACATCCCTATTTAAGAAATTTTCATTGAACTTTAATTTATCTGCAAGTTCTTTCATTCTAGGATTTAAATCTTCATCTTCTTCCTGACCAGATTCATATTTTAATAAATCTTTTACAGTAATTCCTCGAATTGCAGGAGGATTTTGGAAGCTAACTCCCATTCCTAAAGCAACTCTTTCAGAGGTAGGCATATTAGTTATGTCCTTACCTTTAAATTTTATAGTACCATTAGTAACTTTATATTTAGGAAATCCTAATATTGTCATGAATAAAGTACTTTTACCGGCTCCATTGGGGCCTAAAAGTACATGGGTTTCTCCTTCCCCAATTGAAAGGTTAACATTTTTTAAAACTTGTTTACCTTCAACTTCAACTGCCAAGTTGCTTATTTCAAGTAACATAATCTATCACCTTAAACTTTATAAGATTAATATTATTATAAACAGAATTTATAAAAAATATAAATAGTGTTATATTACTAAAATATTTTATTTTCATTAATATAAAACTATGTATAACAATTGCTATAAATTAAAGAGAATAGTTTAAATTAAAAAATAATAGATATATAAAAAATATGAATAAAAACAAGCAAAAAAATACCATTAAAAATAATTATTAGATAAAAATCCCTATTAAAAATATGTAAAATATCTAAAAATAATATAATAAAAAAATTATAATCAAATATTAACTAAAAGATATTTAAAAAATTAGAGATATGAAAAAAAGCTATAAAAAAATAGATAATGAAAGTTGAAAATTTATTCAGTTACAATGATAAATTCTCCAACCTTTTCAACCTTTGAGAAAGGAACAAGTAATAAATCTCCTTTTCTTTTTGCTCCTTTGACATGAACATTACGTCCGTCTTCAACTTTGATTGCAATATCTACAATTTTACCGGTTTTATCATTAATAATAAGTTCATCAAGAACACCTAAAATACGAGCATTGTTTGTTGCTACCTGGTAATTCTTAACTTCACTCCATAATTTTTCTTCTCTTTTTTGAACACTTTTCTTACTTTCCATGATTCCACCATGATAAAATATTCTTAATCATTAAGATATATGTTATTTTATATTATTTAAAATGATTGTTATTTATAGTATTTTACCAAATGTTTATACCTAAATATTCGTTGACCCAATTTGTGTAGAATGAGGTTAAATCAACTATTTTATAGAATTCATCTTCAAATATTTTAATTAATTCGTTTAAATTTT